>Ga0182015_10000010_pt1 | contig 227546 bp, 200 predicted proteins | sample 712P3MmetaG_FD_120478 | JGI IMG/M metagenome (GOLD analysis project Ga0182015, IMG submission 120478) | Permafrost microbial communities from Stordalen Mire, Sweden - 712P3M metaG | ecosystem: Environmental > Terrestrial > Soil > Wetlands > Permafrost | place: Sweden: Stordalen | collected...
ACGGAACGCGTAGTTTCCCGCACAACAAGTTCCGGCGGCAGTTTCCGGTGAACCACTTCGAATTCCCTCTCTTCAATTGCAGAGTTGATGGCTTCCAGCACAATCCCGACCGCGGCAGATCCCAAAGCTTCCATCGGTTGCCGCACAGTAGTCAGCGAGGGAACTGAAAGTCCGGCGAGAATCACGTCATCAAAGCCAATCACCGAGCAATCCTCAGGAACCTTTAATCCAGCGCGAGCCAATCCGCGAATTGCTCCGAAAGCAGTCATATCGTCGAACGCCATTACCGCCGTAAAACGCTTCTTGTGCTTCAGGAACTCTTCTGTAATCTTAAATCCGCCTTCGAAACCGGAATTAGGATCGAGCGAATCCGGCAAGTCCACCACCAGAGTCGGATCGATTTCGAGCCCCACCGAACGCGCAAAGGAACGCACGGCGCGCCAACGAGGTGCGCTATCCGCCAGCATTTTTGGTCCGCGAATAAACGCAATCTTTCGGTGACCGAGCGAATAGAGATGCTCAATCGCCAAGTGCGCGCCTGCTTCGTTGTCCACCATGACCGAGCTGATAGAACCGCTGCTGAGCTCTCGCGCAATCATAACGGCGGGAATGTTCCGTTTCTCCAGGTCTGCTAAAAGATCAATATCAACAAAAAGCCAGTTAGCCACGAAGACCAGAGCCTCCACTTGGCGCGCGAGCAGCACTTCGAGGTAGCGCTCGAATCGACCTCGCTGATTGTGAACGTCCGTCAGAATCGGTAAATAAGACGCTTGATAGAGCGAGTTCTCAATTCCTCGAAGGATCAGCGTGCAGAAAGGATCGGTAATGTCGAATACCATCACGCCGACGGTGCGGTTTCGCTTGGCGCTGAGAAATCGCGACACGTCCTTCGGGCGATAACCTAACTTCTTCGCAGCTCGCTCGATGCGATCCTTGGTTGATGGAGGTATATATCGAGCCAGCGGAGCGTTATTCAAAACGATGGAAACCGTAGCCGCGGAAACGCCGCTTTCTTGCGCCACATCGCGCAGCGTAACTCCCGATTTCGCGGCCTTCCGGTTCTTCAAACGCGCTCCTCACAAACCTTAATTTTTAGCGTCGCAAATGTGGCACATCTTTACCATAGCCGGCTCAATGAGGCCAGCAGAACGAGTTTGACTTGACGATTGCGAGAATCGGACCGATTAAAGGATGGAATGCTCGGAAATCGCGCAGGGCTAAACGCGAGGAATTTGTGAAACGTCCCATCCGCCGCCAATCGCTTTGATGAGAAGAACACTAGCGGTCATTCTGCGCGTAAGAATCGTAACCGCGGTCACTTCATCGGTCAGCGCCGCGCTCTGCGCGGTCGTCACTTCCAGATAATTCGTGACCCCGCCCTTGTAACGCGTAATCGATAACTCGACCGAATGCTTCGCGGCGCCTACAGCAACATTCTCGGTTCGAGCTTCGCTCTCCAAAATCCGCAGCGACGCAAGGTTGTCTTCCACTTCCTGAAACGCTGTGAGCACAGACTGCCGGTAATTATCAATGGACTGCTCGTACGCAGACTTCGCTTGATCCGACATTCCATGCCGCCGCCCCGCATCGAAAAGAGTTTCCAGAGCCGATCCGCCCACGGCCCACAAGCCGCTGGGCCCCTGGAATAGCGTGCCAGCCGAGATGCTTTCGAACCCGCCTCCACCCGTCAATGTAATAGTCGGGTAATACGCAGCCCGGGTAATTCCGATTTGCGCGTTGGCCGCCTGCATTCTTCGTTCCGCAGAGGAAATGTCGGGTCTGCGTTCGAGCAAATCGGAGGGCAAACCCGCCGGTATCGGCGGCGGAGGTGTTTCGAGAGGTACGGGCGCAATCGCAAAAGTTGAGGGAGGCTGGCCGGTAAGAACCGCGATCGCGTGCTCGTAGGCGGCGCGCTGAACTTCAACATCGATCGATTGCGCGCGCGCGGTTTCCAATTGCGTCTGCGCTTGTGCCACGTCAACGGCCGAAGCCAGCCCGCCGTTAAATCGAGTCTGCGTAAGCTCAAGAGCCTTCTCATAAGCAACCACCGTCGAGTCCAGAAGCTGTTTCTGCGCATCCAGACCACGTAGCTGAAAATAATCCATTGCAAGTTCGGCGTGTAAGCTGAGTCCAAAACTTGCAAGATCGGCGGCGCTAGCTTGTGCATTGGAGCGGCTTTGCTCCACGGTACGACGCACGCGCCCCCAAACGTCCAGCTCATAGGTCGCGTCGATTCCGGGAACCTGGAAATCATTAAAGGTCTGCGTATCTCCGATTACTCCTAAAGGACGGTTTTGCGAAAAACGTTCACGCGCAATAGTCGGGTCTGCAGTTACCGTAGGATAATAATAAGATCGCGATATACGCACGGCAGCGCGCGCTTGCACAAACTGCTCTTCAGCCGCCTTCAGGCTTTGATTCGAGACATCCACTTTCTCTTCCAAAGCGTTCAATTGCGAGTCTTGATAGATCTCCCACCACTTCCCTTTTAGTACCTCTGCGCTAGGTTGAGCGACCTTCCAATCCTTGCTCTCTTTATAATCTGTAGGGACATCCGCCTTGGGTCGAACATAATTTGGCCCCACCATGCATCCGCCGAGGCATAACGCAACAAATGAACATACAAAAACGCAGCGGTATAGCGAAACGCCGCCTTTCAGCTCGATTGTGTGCATTGGATTTTTCTTACTTGCCGGCATAGCTGACGCGCCAGATAGAATTCGAGCCATCATCGGTGACCATTAACGATCCGTCTTTGGCCACCGCAACTCCCACCGGCCTTCCCCAAACCTTTCCATCGGAAGTGACGAACCCTGTGACGAAATCTTCATACTCGCCGGTCGCTTTGCCATTCTTCACCGGCACGAAAATCACTTCGTATCCCGTGCGCACAGAACGATTCCAGGAGCCGTGCTCGGACGCAAAAATGCCTCCCCGATATTTTTCCGGAAATTGCTCTGCTTCATAGAAAGTCAGTTCCAGCGAAGCGTTGTGCGGTTCCAGCAAGACGTCCGGGACAATCACTTTATCTTTGAGCTCAGGATGCTTGCCTTTCAGCCGCGGATCCTCGTTGCCACCGATGTAATACCAGGGCCAGCCGTAAAAGCCGCCGTCTTGAACGTGCGTGATGTAATCCGGGGGAAGATTGTCGCCGATATCATCGCGCTCATTTACGGAAGTCCATAACACGCCAGTTGCCGGGTCAAATGCTATTCCCACCGGATTGCGAATCCCCGATGCGTAAACGCGTAAATCAGAACCATCGGGATTAGCCTCCAGAATATTCGCTCGGTGGTATTCGGACTTGTCTTCATCAGTGTCGGCAATGTTATTGCGCGAGCCGACCGCTACGTACATTCTCTTTCCATCCGCTGAAAATGCCAGATCCCGCGTCCAATGCCCGCCCCCGCCTAGATGTTCGTTCCCGCTGGGAATATTCGGGATCACGCTTTCCGGGCCACCGCGTGCCTTCAGGTCACCATTTTGGTAAGGAAAGCGCACAACAGAATTCGTATTGCCAACGTAAACATATTTCGGATCGGGCCCTGGCGGATAAAAAGCAATGCCAAATAGCCGAGTAAGTCCGGTAGCAAAAGTCTCGGTTGTCTGGGGTTTTCCATCGGAAGTGATACCACGGAACACCAGTATGCGGCCCGGTCCGCTTTCGGCAACAAACAAGTCTCCATTCGGCGCGGTGCGAATCAATCTGGGATTTTTCAAGTTTTGCGCGTAGAGCTGCACTTTAAATCCGTCCGGAGCTTGCGGCCATGCGGCCGACGGCCGCGATACCACGTGCGCGCTGTTATCGACTGCGGGCGTAGCGTAAGGTTGCGGAAGATCGGACGCGGAAATGTGGTGAACATTTCCAGGCTTTTCCATGCGGTAATCGGTAAACGGTCCGTTTTGACCCGAAGTTTGCGTCAACGCACGAAGCTCTCGCGCTGCCGACACCGTTCGATAGGCCACCGCACATAGCAATGCGACAAATAATATTGCCAAAATTCCCAGAAAAGAACGTCTCATGCCACCCCCAATCAGCAGAATAAAATTATCCTACTCGAAATCGTTTCGCGCCGAAACTTCTGGGTTTTAAGCTCCTTAAATCTTAGGGCCGCCCGGTTGCTGACCGGGTTTCGGTTCCGGATTCGACGGCGGTACGCTTGGTGCGCTGGGCTGCTGCGGGCTTTGTTCAGCAATTTGAACTTGCTCGCCCTCCACCAACGAATCTGGCGGATTCACCATCACGTTTTCCTGTCCGGTGAGCCCCGACACGACTTCCACATCGCTGCCGAAATCGCGACCCAAAACAATCCGGACGAGCGAAGCTTTACCGCCCGCGACAGTTGCAATTTGCAAGCCCTGCGAACGGAAGATCAACGTGTTCACCGGAAGGATAAACGTAGGAACTCCTTCCGGAAGCTTCAGATGAACGCCCGTATATGCGCCGGGGAACAGCTCGCCTGTCGTGTTATTTACATCCACTTCCACCAGCAGAGTGCGTGACGCCGGGTCAATAGCTTTCGCCGTGCGTACCAGCTGGCCCTTAAACCTGCGGCCAGGAAACTCCGCGAGAGTGAGGTCAGCGGTAAGGCCGGCCTTGGCAGCTTGCGAATATTGTTGCGGAACGTTGATGTACACGCGCAGCACGCGAGTCGATTGAATGTGAAACATCTCCTTGGCGGCACCGCCACTGCCGGAATCAATCAACTGCCCAATGTCCGTGTTGCGCGCCGTGATGATGCCGTCAAACGGCGCATAGATCCTATTGAAAGCCAGCGTTTCCTCGAGCCGCTTCACATTGGATTCCGCGGCTGCTACCGTGGCTTTCTTCGCCTCGAAATCGCCGTGCGCGTTGTCCACATCCTGCTTGGACACGGCATCACTATTCTTCAAGCCGTTGTAGCGATCTTCCGTAATCTTGGAAAGGTTCAGGTTCGCTTGGGCGGTGTTCAAATCCGACTTCGCAACTTGAAGTTGTTGCTCTACTTCAGGCGTATCAATATCGGCCAACAGTTGGCCCGCCGTGACGTGCGCGCCGATATCCACGTACCATTTCTTCAGATAGCCGTTCGTTCGCGCGTAAATAGGCGCATCTTCGAAAGCTTGGATATTGCCCGGAAGAATTATTTCCTGTTCCGGATCGCCTTGCTTGGGGTGGATCACCGCGACAGTCGGAATAGCCAAGTTGGTCGTTTCGGTTCGCAGCGCGGCTTTAGCCTTCAGGCGTGGAACGACCCCCATTACAACGATTCCGGCCACAATGATAATCACGACTACGGCGATCAATATGCTATGACGCGAACGCGGCGGAGCCGCATTGACGCCGCGGTGTTCTGCTTCAGAAATTTGTTTGCCCGATGTAGCTCCGACTTGCGGGCTTTGTTTCACTGGCTCGTCAGTCATCAAACCTTATCCTTTGCATTCCCAATTGGACTATCTGCGACGTGCAATAGATTCAAGCGCGCTTTGGCTCAGAAGACTAGGTATTACGCTGTCTCCATCCATGCACGATGCTAAAAACAACCGGCACAAAGAACAGAGTCGCAACCGTGGCGAACGAGAGTCCGCCGATCACCGCCCGTCCCAAAGGCGCGTTTTGCTCGCCGCCTTCCCCCAGCCCTAAAGACATCGGCAGCATTCCTATAATCATCGCCAATGCCGTCATAATCACGGGACGGAAACGCGTAGCTCCGGACTCGAGAGCAGCTTCCGCTGCAGTTTTACCTTCATCCAGCCGCTCTCGCGAAAAGCTCACTACCAGAATGCTGTTCGCAGTAGCTACGCCCATGCACATGATCGCGCCCGTCAGGGCCGGTACGCTAACCGTCGTCCTGGTGATGAATAGGAACCACACGATGCCCGCTAAGGCAGCCGGAAGCGCCATTAATATGATGAAGGGATCGAGCCAGGATTGGAAATTCACTACGATCAGAAGATAAACGAGAAGAATTGAAAATGCGAGGCCCCACAAGAGCCCGGAGAACGATGATTTCATAGTGGCAATCTGTCCGCGGACAATAAGCTGTGAGCCTCTGGGCAGATTCTTTTTGCTTCGCTCGATGATTGGAGCGATTTCGCGGGCTACTCCGCCGAGGTCACGGCCTTGCACTGCTCCATAAATATCGATTACAGGCTGAACGTTATAATGCGAAACAACACCCATCTCCGCCCCCCTGGTCATCGAGGCGAGACTGGCAAAAATTGTCGGAGGCGCATTCGGATTCGTTCCGGTCACCGGAATGTTTTCCAGATCTTGTAGAGTGTCGATGCGGTATTGAGGCATCTGAGCGGCAATGTTATAAGTCACTCCCGTTTTCGGATCGAGCCAGAAATTGGGAGTGGTCTGAAAACTTCCGCTAAGCGAAATCAGCAGATTATTGGCCACGTCCCGCTGGGTATAACCAATTTCCTGCGCTTTCGTGCGGTCGACGTCAAAATGCAGCTTAGGCTGATCAAATGGCTGTTGGATCCGCAGGTCGGTCGTCCCCGGAACGAATTTCAGTTGATTCATCAGGTTGTCAGCAAATTCGCGATCCCCAACCAGATTTCTGCCCACCACTTGAATATCGATGGGGGCTGGGAGACCGAAGTTCAGAATCTGGCTGACCATGTCCGCGGGAAGAAAATAAAATGTGACGCCTGGGAAATCATGATTGAGCCGATCGCGCAGAGAGTGAACGTATTCTTCCGTGGGGCGATGCTCCTTTGATAGTTCTACCAGGATATCCGCATCGCCGGGCCCGATCGGCGCGGAATTGCTGTAAGACAAGTTAAAACCGCTATAAGGAACGCCGATGTTATCGATGATGGTCGTCAATTCGGACTTAGGAATCAACCGTCGCATGTCATCGTCCACGCGTTCACACAGCGCTGCCGTTTCTTCAATACGCGTGCCGGTCGGCGCTCGAAGATGGAGTTTGAATTCGCCGCTGTCTACAGCGGGGAAAAAGTCCTGCCCGACCATCGGCAAGAGCACGAAAGACAGCACGCAGGCAGCAAAGAAGCAGATCACAAATAAGCGGCTGTGGTGGATGCAAGTCTCCAGCAGGCGGTGGTAACCCTCGCGAAGCTTCTCAAATCCATGTTCAAACCTTTGCTGGATCCGCACAAAAGGGTTGCGGGATTTCGCGCCCCCCTCGTGCCCCTCTTCGATTTGGGCCACAAGTAGATACTTGGCCATTGTGGGCACAAGCGTGCGCGACAACAGATAAGAGGCGAGCATGGCGAAGCACACCGCCTCGGCCAGCGGCACAAACAAATAACGGGCCACTCCAGACAGAAAAAACATCGGCACGAACACAATGCAGATGGACAGTGTGGAAACGAACGCCGGCACGGCGATTTGCTGCGCTCCATCCAGAATGGCTTGTACGATTTCTTTACCCTGGTCAATGTTGCGGTTGATGTTCTCGATCTCGACCGTTGCGTCGTCCACCAAAATTCCCACCGCTAGCGCCAGACCCCCAAGGGTCATAATGTTAATGGTTTGCCCCAGCGCGCTCAGCACGATGATCGAAGTAAGTATCGAAAGTGGAATCGACACAGCGATGATCAGAGTGCTGCGCCAGCTTCCCAGGAATACCAGGATCATGAAGCCGGTCAAACAGGCCGCGATAATAGCTTCGCGAACGACTCCCTTGATCGACGCCAGAACGAAAATAGATTGATCCGAAAGAGGTTTGACTTGCAATTGCGGCGGAAGGCCGGCCAAAATTTGCGGCAACAGGGCTTTAATCCCGGAAATGATGTCGAGTGTGGATGCGTCTCCGTTCTTTTGAATTGACATTAACGACGCGCGTTTTCCATCTACGTTCACTATGTTCGTTTGCGGCGGAAAACCGTCGCGCACGTGCGCCACATCGTGGATGTAGATGGTAGTGCTCCCCACCGTCTTTATCGGCAGATCGTTCAGTTCCGCCACGGTTTCCGGAGCGCCGTTCATGTCCACTTGATACTCGAAGGGTCCAATTTTCGCAGTCCCGGCTGGGAGAATCAGGTTTTGCACCGTTATGGCGTTAACTACATCGAGCGGAGAAAGTCCCTTCGACTGCAATGCCGCAGTATCCAGATCCACCTGAACTTGCCTTTGCTTGCCTCCGTAGGGATACGGGATTGCCACGCCCGAAATCGTCACAAGGCCAGTACGAAGAAAATTTAGTCCAATGTCACCCAACTGCTGTTCCGATAGGCCCTTGCCCGAAAGAGCCAATTGGAGAATAGGCACAGTCGAAGCGTTGTAGGTAATGATGAAAGGTGGAGTAGTTCCTGGAGGCAGCGTTCGGACGATTGGCTGCGAAATCGCCGTGACCTGCGCGACCGCGTTGGCTACCTGCACGCCCTGATGGAAAAATATCTTAACCACCGCGATACCGCTTAACGATTGCGATTCGATATGCTCAATATCGTTGACCGTGGTAGTAAGCGACCTCTCGTAGTTAAAGATAATTCGATTCGACATATCTTCCGGAGACAGTCCCGTGTAGTTCCATATAACGCTGACGACCGGGATATCAATGTTCGGGAAAATATCGGTGGGAGTGCGCAGGATGGCCACCGGGCCGAGGATGAGCAGTAAAATCGACATCACAACGAAGGTGTAGGGCCTGCGTAATGCTAATCGAACTATCCACATTCAGGGAGCCCTCGAACTATTAGGAAAGGCGCGAAGTACTTGCCCAGCAAGTTTAGCAATAACGGAATCGGTTTATTATAGTAAGCGGTTAGGAAAAACAAACTTAAACCAGCCAAGTTGGAGTTCGTTCTCATCGCGCCAGTCAGCTCTAGACAGGCCAGCTTTCGATCAAATCTCGCGGACAAATAAGACCTTAGAGCGGGAATTATCTTCCAGCACAACGTGCCGGTTAGGCCCGCAACTTTTTCGCCGGCCAGGGTTTAAGAATGTGACTCTGGAAGACTCAGCCTAGCGTCTTACTAGACTATTCGCTCACCAGTTTAGACGCGGCAAAGGCGTGAAAAGGTCCAGGCCTATAATCGTGATTGTACTGATGTTTTTGGTCGCTTTTTTGCTCGCCGTGATCGCAATGATTCTTATGCCTATTCTCGGCGTCGGCGGCGAGCTGTGGAATAAAAACCGAATGCTTGGATCCGATTATGTTGCCGGTATGCAGTGTGCCGAATCGAACGGAACTCCAGATCGAACGATTCGCTTCGCCGTGTCGAATAAGCATTAAAAAACATCGTGAATTTGGGGGTTGTCAATGTCCACTGAGTAGGGATAAATCGAAACCGAAGTACCATTTTAGGGAAAACAATTCCTAAATTTTCATTTCGGAACCTGTTAATCTTCAAACTTCAACCTCTCTTCGAAGCCGGATTGCCATCTATAGCTCGCTCAGTCGGGAATTCCCTCTATATGGACTAAAATCGATAGTGGCAACAGTGGCAAAAAAATTGCATAATCACTTCCGACACAGGTGCCCAGCAATTCCATTCTGTCGTCAATTTGGGGGAGATGGAGCAGTATCGGACATTCGGGAATAGTCTAGTCAGGAAGATTGACCTCCGCCGCCTCGGAGCGCTTGCAGTCCTAACTCTGGGAACCCTTTTCGTCTGGGGCGCGCTTTCTTCAGGCAGCCAAGTTCAAGTCGCTCCCTCTTACGTTTCGTCCTTTCTATCCTCTGTCAGCCAAGACCTATCGACCACATCGGGTGATGAAAATGACAGCCCACGGAAAGTCTATCCCTATTCCGTGATACCCGGCGGGGTTCAAAGCGCGGCGGATTTGAAGAATTCACTGACACATGATTCCGTCGTGGCAAGGCACTATGAAGATTTTGAGGTGGAAAGAACCCGGGTAGTCCGCCTTAATCAGGATCGTCTGCTCTACGTGTCGTATCGCCTCGGCAATCGAGTGTATTGGACGAAAAAACCCGTTTTGTTGCCCAAAGGCGAAGCGGTTATAACCGACGGCGAACACCTGGCCAGAACCCGTTGCGGAAATCGTTTATCGGAAGCTCCCGCAAGCCCGGTTCTCGCAGCGGGACCTGAATTCGAGGCTGGACCACCTGAAGTGGCTGAAGCGTTCCCCGGAGCGCCTGAATTGGTAGGGCCGCCCGCTTTGCCTTTTGGCCCGGTCGCTACTAGCGCGCCGCCTACAACGTCCGTTACTCCGCCTGGTTCTCCATTGCCTCCCGGCGGCGGCATCATCGTGCCTCCGATCGTCCCAGTCCCCGGGGGTGGCTCTACGCCTCCACCGGTCCAGACTCCGGAGCCTCAAATGTGGTTGATGCTATCGGCAGGCTTGAGCGGCATCTGGTTAGGACGAAAAAGACGGAAGTCTTAAGTTCCGCAATCCAACCAGCTACGCAATTCACGCTTGTTGAAAACGTTCTACGGCTTTATATACCCAAATTAAGGCTGCGACACCAGCGCAGGAACAAGCACATTCACCCGCGGCGTTCCAAGACCAGTCACAAAATCGTAGCCAGCCAACGCATCACATATTGCCCCACACGAACCATTTTCACCCTGAGTAACCGAGTGAAAGTCGCTGTTCAGATTCGCCTTGGCCAAAGAATAAAGCGCGGTGTCCACGCTGCTCAGATTTGCTTTACGCAATCCGACTCGCGTCGAGTTCGCGATCGCAAGCACGGCGGCCCACTGTGGCGTCGCTGCACTTGTACCGCCAATCTGAAACCACCCGCGGGCTCCGCTAATGGCTACGGAATCGTACACTGCGTAACCAGTGCCGGGATTCGCATTGTAAGAAACATCCGGGATGCCCCGCGCACCTCGAGAATCGTCCGGTATTCCGAACTGCGCTTGATAAAGCGGCTGATGTTCGTACGCGCTTAAGCCGCCGCCGCTTCCGCTCCACGCTGTTTCGCTCAAATAGTTTCCGTTCGAATCCAGCGTAAGCGATGTTCCGCCAACTCCAATCACATCCGGGGACGCGGCAGGGTAAGTCACTCCAGTGCCGGCGTCACCCGCTGCCGCCAAAAATGTCACGCCGTTTGTGACGAAATGATTGTCCGAGTTGCGTTCGCCGGAAAATTCGCCGGTGTCCCAGCTCATCGACACTACCGTCGCTCCGTTACGAACCGCGACGTCCACTCCCTTCAGCAGATCGCTTAGGTTGTTGGAGGCAGCCTCGACCAAAATAATCGTCGCCTTTGGAGCGATCGCGTGAGCCCATTCTACATCGAGTGAAATTTCCACGGCCCAATTCGCGTTCGCCGCCGGTTTGTGCCCGGTCGCATAGACCTTGCGGAAAAAACCGTTGCTCGTGCTGGCCACCGGCAGCCTGAATTGCTGACTGAAAACAGCAAGGTCGGATTCGGCGTTTGGATCATCGTACGCATCCACGAGGGCGATAGTCTGGCCGGCACCCTGATTGCTAACCAGATCGAAGCCGTAAGCACGGCGAATCTGCGCAGGCTGAAATGCTGAAATCGGCGGAGTTGTCAGGCCCGCGCCAGCAACTTCATGAATAAAGTAGTGGGGACGCATAAAGCTGATCGGTGCTTGCCCGTCTTCGGTTCGTTGTATGGGCAGATAAAGTGCCTGCTGCGCGCAAAGCGGCTGACAGAAAATCGAACCCAACGCGAAGATCACCAAAGTGCGGACTGAATTCTGAAGCGCCTTTACTTGCATTTCGCGAATCCCCCGTTGCAATCCCTTGCAGTCGCAAAACACCTGCCACCCGATGATTTGCGACTGATAGGAGGGTACTGCGCGGGTTGGATTAGCCCCTATGGACCGAACGCTTCATTCGATTAGTACCGAAGTCATTTGAGGAGAGTGTTACAGAACGGCACAGTGAGACCGCTCTTGATTCGAACCCGGAAAACCTCAATCCATCGGTAAGCCAACGTAGTTTTCAGCAAGCGTTTGCGAGGCGGCGCGAGAACTAGTCACGTAATCAAGCTCGGCCAGCTGACGCCGATGGTCGAAAGCATTTTCGCCTTCCCATCGATGCAGCATAGAAGTCATCCACCATGAAAATCGCTGCACTTTCCATACTCGCCGCAAACAAGTAGTGGAGTAAGACTCCAGAAGATCCTGGCGACCGGATGAATAGTATTCGGCCAGCGCTCGAGCGAGAACCCGCACATCAGCAACTGCCAGGTTCAACCCCTTCGCACCAGTAGGTGGAACGATATGCGCCGCGTCTCCCGCAATAAACAGCTTGCCAAACTGCATCGGCTCAATCACCGAGCTACGCATTCCGGTTACACCCTTTTGAATGATGCGCCCCTCGGTCAGCGTCCAGCCTTCCGTGGAAGCAAGCCGGGCATGCAGTTCCTGCCAGATTCGGTCGTCTGGCCATTCATCCAGATCCTCATCCGGCTTGCACTGAAGGTAAAGCCGGCTGATTTGCGGCGACCGCATACTCAGCAATGCGAAACCGCGATCGTGATAGGCATAGATTAATTCTTCAGACGAAGGCGGCGCCTCCGCCAGAATGCCCAGCCAGCCGAATGGATAGATTCTCTCAAATGACGTGATCACACTGTCCGGAATCGACGGACGGCAAATTCCATGGGAACCATCACATCCCGCGATGAAATCGCAAGTAAGTTGCTGTGCTTCGCCATCCTTGCGAAACAGGATGGCAGGTTTCGCCGAAGATTTCGCCTCGCAGAAATCGCGAATGCTGACGCCTTCCACATCGAAAAAAAGTTGGCCGCCGGACGCGAGTCTTGCCTTCACCAAATCTTTTATCACTTCGTGTTGCGCGTAAATCATGATGCCGCGCCCGCCTGTTAATTCTCGAAAATCGATATGGTGCGTGCGTCCCGAAAATCGCAGATTCACTCCGTAGTGAAACATTCCTTCACGCATCATTCGCTCGCCCGCGCAAATTTCATTCAAAAGGTCTACCGTACCCTGTTCCAACACACCCGCACGCACGCGTTCCTCGCAATATTTACGGCTCCGAGTTTCCAGCACTACGGACTCAATCCCTTGCAGATGCAATAACTGCGAAAGCACCAGTCCAGCCGGTCCCGCTCCGACAATTCCTACCTGCGTGCGCATGAGATTAGCGAGCAATTCCTCCAAAAACTTGGACGCTCCGAGCTGCGAATGTTACCATGCGGCCTCCACTTGGTCTTGTGGGAGCCGTGCGATGCTCGTCAGTTATAAGAAATTGCTGGTGGAATGGGGGCATTGCGATCCGGCCGGCATCGTGTTTTTTCCGCAATACCTCGCCTGGTTTGACGACTGCACCACCGCTCTGTTCTTGGACGCCGGTATGCCCATACAGTCTTTATTTGAGGAACATGGCGTGATCGGCGTACCGGTTGTGGATGTGCGCGCTCGATTTATTCTGCCCTCAAAATTCGGTGACGAACTGAACGCGGAATCAACGGTCACTGAGTTTGGTAAAAGCAGTTTTGTGGTTCGTCACCAGCTCACAAAAGCAGGCGCACTGGCAGTGGAAGGACACACAAAGCGAGTTTGGACCGGCTTCGACCCCGACGATCCAGCCAAAATGAAATCGCGACCCCTTCCGAAAGAAGTGATCGAACGCCTTTCCGTCGGCAATCCCGTTTCAGGCAGCCATCGCGGGAAGTGACAAAACTTCTACGTCAATTGCAACGGTTTCGGTTTAGCCGGATCGCTGTAATCATAAAAACCGCGTCCCGCCTTCCGTCCATTCCATCCGGAAAGCACCATGCGCTTCAATAGAGGCGGCGAGGCGAACCGCTTCTCCTTGAATTCGTCGAACATAATATTCGCGATGTAATAGGTCGTGTCGTTACCCACAAAATCGAGCAGCGTTAACGGCCCCATGGGATGGCCGCAACCCAGCTTCATCGAATTATCGATATCTTCAACCGACCCGACTCCTTCTTCAAGCGCGCGCACCGCGTCCAACAGATAAGGCACCAGCAAACGGTTCACGATAAATCCCGTGCGGTCCGATGTGCGAACCGGCGTCTTACCCAAACGAACTGCGAACGCGACCACTTCTTCATTCACCTTCGGGTCTGTCGCGATTGTGCGAATTACTTCCACCAATTTCATGATCGGCACTGGATTAAAAAAGTGAAGGCCAAGAAAGCGTTCCGGACGCTGGGTGAACGTAGCCATCTCAGTGATCGAGAGCGAAGACGTATTGCTGGCGAAGATTGTCGCCTTTGGGCAAATCTTATCCAGAGCGCCCCACAACTCGCGTTTCGCCGGGAGTTGCTCGATAATCGCTTCAATCACGATTTCGCAATCTTTCAAATCTTCCAGATTCGTAGTCCCGCGCAGGCGCGCTCGAACTTCCTCTCGTTGGCCCTGCGTCAGCGTGCCCTTGTCCACCGACCTCTGAAGGTTCTTCTCAATAGATTGCAGGCCTTTCTCAACCAGTTGCGGCGAAACTTCTCGCACGGTGACTTGGCATCCTGCATTCGCTGCAACCTGGGCAATACCCGAGCCCATCAGGCCGCAGCCAACTACTCCCACTTTCTCAATCGCCATCTATTCCTCCGTATGATTGTGTATTGCTATATCTCACTCGCAGCGCGCACTACCTTACAGATTGAAAACGGCGCTCGTACTGGAAGTAAATGGTAAGGAACTCAAAATATTTGCAATTCCGAATCGCTAAGCCTCAGCATCCATCTCCGCAAAAACTTCCTGCGCGATATGAAATGCCGAATTCGCCGCCGGCACGCCACAATAAATTGCAGACTGAAGCAAAACTTCCTGGATTTCCTCGCGAGTCACATCGTTGTTCGCGGCCGCGCGCACGTGCATGCGAAATTCGTCGCTGCGATTCAGAGCCACCATCATAGCCAATGTCAGCAAACTACGCGTGTGCCGCGGCAAGCCTGGACGCGCCCAAATTTCCCCCCAAGCGTAACGTGTTATCAAATCTTGAAATGGTTCGTTAAAAGGAGTCGTGTTCGATTGCGCCTTTTCAACGTAATCTTCGCCCAGAACGGCCCGCCGCACTCGCATGCCGGAGGAATATCGCTCGCGCTCGTCCATTATTTCGCCTCCGGCTCGTTCAGAAATTTCAGCAGCGCTTCTGTGAATTGCGGAGCTGCTTCTATGTTCGACAAATGCGAAGCTTGGAATTCCAGGTAGCTCGCCCCCGGAATCCCTTCGGCAACAAGGTGCGCATCCGCCGTCGAAATCACAGGATCCTGGGCTCCAGCAATCACAAGCGTCCGCGCGGTCACACGCGAGAGTTCATGCCTGAAATCTGCGTCTCGTATTGCCGCGCAGCTTGCCGCATAACCTTCGGGTGGCGCTTGCAGCAGCATTTGACGCATAGCTTCGATCACCTCGGGCGATTTCTTCACAAAATTTTCACTGAACCAGCGCAACACTACGGTCGTTGCTATCGCCGCCATACCGCGCTCTTTCACGTCTTTGATGCGCGCATTCCAGGTATCCGCAGTCCCAATCTTGGCCGCCGAGCTGCAGAGCACCAGCCCTTTCATGCGACTCGCGGCATTCACACCGAGCCACATCCCAGTCATGCCACCCATCGAAAGTCCGCAAAAATACGCGCGCTCTATTTTCAACCCATCCAGCAAGGTAATTACGTCGCGGCCCAACTGTTCGATTGAATAGGGCCCAGGAGTGACGCTCGATAGCCCGTGGCCCCGCGTATCGTAGCGCAGCACGCAAAATTTCTCGCAAAGCACAGTCGCCTGCGGGTCCCACATGGAAAGGTTCGTTCCTAGAGAATTAGAAAGAACTATGACCGGAGCCTTTTCCGGCCCGTCGAAACGGTAATTCAATCGAAGGTCGCCTGATTCAACGAAAGGCATGATCGGCACTCTCTAGATGCTTTCTTTACTTCTGTTTCCGCTCCGCTAAAACTTTGTCCACCATTATTTCCGCCGAACCCGTGTAATTCTTGGGTTCCAACAAGCGTTTTATATCTTCAGCGGAAAGATGCTGCCGCACTTCCGCATCTTCCATCAAAACACTCTGCAACGGCTGGGAATTTTCCGCAGAGCGCTTCGAAGCCTTTTCCAAAACCTTGTGCGCCGGCATACGTCCGATTTTCTCCGCCAAAGCTATCGCGACTGCTTCCGCCATAATCAGCCCATGCGTAATTTCCAGATTCGACTTCATTTTTACCGAATCGATTTCCAGACCGTTCAATACAGTCGTCAGATTTGCTAGCGCTCCCGCAGTCAGCGTGCAAATCTCCGGCAGCGTTTCCCATTCGGCGTGCCAGCCGCCTAATCCCCGCTCGTGCTCCTGCACCATCGAAGTCAGCATCACCGATACCAACGCGGGCACGCGAATCGACGCTGCCAATACCACCGCCGAACCCACCGGGTTCCGCTTGTGAGGCATGGTGGACGACCCGCCCCGTCCCGCCGCGGCAGGCTCTGCCACTTCACCAACCTCCGTCTGACCCATTAACGAAAGATCGCGTGCAATTTTTCCGAGCGATCCAACCAGCAATCCCATCGTTGTGGCCACTTCTGCAAACCGGTCGCGATGTGTGTGCCACGGCAGATTTGGCAACGTTAATTTTAGCTCGTCAGCGAGAGCCGTTGCTACTGCCGATCCTTTATTCCCAAGGGCAGCAAGTGTGCCGACAGCTCCACCGAACTGCAAGACCAGCACGCGCTTTCGGATTTCCCGCAGTCGTTCGCGATGCCGTTCAATGGCCGCGAGCCATCCGCAGGCTTTCAGTCCCAAAGTTACCGGCGCCCCTTGCTGCAGCCAGGTGCGCCCGACAAGCAGAGTGGATTTGTGCGTTTCGCAGATTCGCGCCAGCACGTCGCACAATTTCGCGAGCGCTTGGTCCGTCAAATCCAAAGCGTCGCGCAATTGCAGAACTGTCCCGGTGTCGATAGCGTCTTGGCTAGTCGCGCCCCAATGAACGAACCCTCCAGCTTTCTCGTCCGCTTTTGTGACCAGCGAAGTTAGTTGCTTAACCAGGGGAATCGCCAGGTTGCCTGAAAGAGCCGCCTCTTGCGCTATCGTTTCCATCGAAAACAGTTTCGCGTCGCAGTTCGATTGGATCTTCGCCGCCGCAGATTGAGGAGCAATTCCGGTTTTTGCCAGCGCTCGCCCCAGCGCCGACTCAAAATCCAACATAGCTTGAATTCTGCGTTCATCCGAAAAAATCGCGCGCATCTCTTCGGTCGTGAAAAGATGGCCCAGAAGATACGTTGGAAGTTGCGCGCTCAAACCTTCGATGTCCTTGATACTGCGTCACGCAGGATAACGGTTATCCCGGGAAGAATACAGCCTTGCCTTTGCCTTCAAAGGCTCAAAAGAGTTTCGTTGTGTTCCCCGGCTACGTATCGAACAAAAATCACGCCGCCTAGCTTTTCGCAGTCCCCTGAAATCGCGTAATTTCCGTAACAGCGCGATAAGCCTGGTCGATGGCCGCATTGGTATAAGCAAACGCTTCCGCATCCGAATTCGCTATCGAGATTCGGCCAAACGGTTGTCGCCCTATCACGCACGGCTGTTGATCCTCCGGCCAATCCGGATCGTAGAGCGAATTATATTCGTACGCGTAGCCGTGCGGCCAACGGTTCACCGTGATCGCTTGGATATCATTTGCAGCATCGAAGCCGCCGGACGAAAGAATTCGTCCAAGCTGATCGCGAATGTTGCGCTCGTAAGTCTCAAAACGCGTGCGATAAAGTTCTTCGCGTCCGGCAATTTGCTGCGCGCGAGCGGGCAGCCCCGGTTTGCATGGAACCTTTTCCAGGTGCAGCACGCAAGGATCCTCGGGCTTGTTCGGAAAGTGGTACTCGCCCATGCTCACCGGAAAATCCAGAGTGACCGATTCGAAATAGCTTCCCGGGCACCTCGCGTAACTGATCCCGAGCTTCTTAAACGGCTCCCAATTTCGTATCAACACATTGGTATAAACCAGCGGCACCTTCACTCCGTACGCCAGCGCCTCCTTTTGCTTCTGCGGCAGTTCAGGGCACATGTAAGGAATCACCATATTCCAGCATGCCAATATGCAAGCCGCGCCGCGAACCGAACGCGCTTCACCACCGCGCACGTATTTAACTTCCACTTCGTTGGAACTCGCTGGGTCGCCAACATTCCGTGCAGAGACCGCAGTGCTATTCAGCCGCAAACGAATGGGAGACGAAGGATCATCCAGCGCCGCATAGTTCATTTTTGCAGTGACGATATCTTCCATCGTATGGCCCGGCGCAGCCCCGGGAATCAACGACCGAACCAAAAGCCTGGCAATCGACGCATTTCCATCGGGAAAATGAAAAATGTACGGTTCGTCATCGCTCTGCTTCGTTATTTCCGCGCCCAAACCCGGTCCCGGTGGCCCGGATAAATCCATTCCAGCAAATCCAGGGTATCCCAAGCCCGCCAAATCACCGGCCGGAACCGCGTCAACTCCAACACCATAGAGCCCGTACGTCTCCGTCTGCAAAAACGGAATCGCGTCCGCGTGAACCTTCACGTACTTCAGCAAATAATCTTTGTAACTTGTCTTCGCCAGCAAAACTTTTTTATCCCACGCTTTCAGCTCGGGCAGGTAGTCCACTTTTTCGGTGTAAAGCCTCGCCAGATCCTTTTGCGCGTCTGCTGAGAGAGGGGTTTTCGCCAAAAACTCGGGCCAGGAAAGCTTCCCCATTCCGGGCACTAACTTGTCCATTCCAAACGTTTCTTTGTCGAAGAAAACGGCGCGGGAAAGCCCGTTCGAGCGCTCGAAGTTTTGGTCGTAATATTTGTAGAATTTCTTGACGTCTACATCCAGGTCTTGCAGCAATCCCTTCGCTTGCTTGCTATAAAGTCCCGGCCCGGCAATCGACTGCGTCCCTCCGTAACCAAGTATCGTGCGATCGCCCACGTGATACTCGTTTCGCCGCGCATGACCGCCAAAGTCGTCGTGATTCTCAAGAATCAAAACGCGCGCTTTGGGCCCCGCTATTTTCCGGAAGAAATAAGCCGCTGAAAGGCCGCTGATTCCTCCACCCACCACGATCAAATCGTAGGTTTCAGAATCCGCCGTCGAACTTCCCCATTTTTGACCGTCGCGAAGCGCGTGCCCCGCTTCCATCACCGCATTCGTGCTTCCGCGCATACCGGTCAAAGTCGGCGGATAATAATTAGGATCTTTTTCCGGTGCGAAAGGAGACTGCGGCAGGCCAAAAGCGTTGAGCCATTCGTGATTCGATAGAACGAAACCCCCGCCTACTGCGATTCCAAATCCATTCAGAAAATCGCGCCGCGTGATATGCCGATCCATTCCCAATTCGCGGTCCCGCTTCTCATATTTCACGCTCTCCCCCGAAGATTTTGGCCACCGGGAGAACGGCGTGAATCCACCCGGCTTTAGATTCTTACCGACAAAGCATACTCCAGCTTCCGCATCGGACAGGACGAATCTTTCGCAACCGACCACCAATCAAGGTGCGTCAACGTGACGATGACTCTTAGTTGAGTTAAATCTCACGCCTCGTTTTTGTTATCATAGCGTTTTCCGTAATCAAGCAAAGAGGAGCACTTTTGCCTGCGCGCGTCCTTAACGGAATTGTTATACGCGACCAAATATATGCCGAGTTAGCCGGCGACATTTCCGCGCTCGCGTCCGCTGGAATTCGTCCCGGATTGGCTGCCGTACTGGTTGGCGACAATCCCGCCTCGAAAGTTTATGTAAGAAACAAGGTTGCAGCGTGCGAAAAGTTGGGGCTCGCCAGCATTCAAGTCACTCCCCCGGCGACGATTACTACTTCCGAGCTTCTCGCCATCATCGAAGACTTGAATCGTCGCGATGATGTGGACGGCATCCTCGTCCAGCTTCCTTTGCCTCGACAGGTTGACACCAAAGAAATCCTGGAAGCTGTGGACCCAGCGAAAGACGTGGATGGATTTCACCCGCTCAACGTCGGCCACCTGATCGCAGGCCGTCCGACCCTCGTGCCGTGCACACCCGCGGGCGTGATGGAACTTTTGCGCCGCAGTTCTATTCCTTTGGAAGGCGCCAGCGCTGTGGTTGTGGGCCGCAGCGATATTGTAGGCAAGCCCATGGCCCTGCTTTTAATTCACGCGAATGCCACAGTCACCGTCTGCCATTCGAAGACCCGCGACTTGCCCGCCACCGTTCGCCGTGCCGACATCGTCGTCGCCGCCATGGGACGCGCCGCCATGATTACCCCCGATTACGTCCGTCCCGGCGCCACCGTCATCGATGTAGGCATTAACCGGATCACTGATATCTCGCAGGCAGACAACTTCTTCGCCAATTTTCCCGAGCGGCTCGCCGAGTTCCGCGCCAAGGGCACTGCGCTGGTTGGAGACGTCCATCCCAACGTCGCCAGCGTCGCTGGCGCACTTACGCCGGTACCCGGTGGAGTTGGTCCGCTCACCATCGCCATGCTCATGAGTAATACGGTAAAAGCCGCCCGCTTGCGTCGCGGCCAACGCACACCAGCCACCGCAGCCGTTCAGCGCTAATCGCTATGCTCAGAGTCGGCCTTACAGGCGGAATCGCAACCGGCAAAACTACGGTGGCCTCCATGCTTCGCGAGCGTGATGTTCCAGTGCTCGATGCCGATCCACTCGGACACGCACTACTGGAACCCGGGCAGGCCGCCTATGAAGAAGTCGTGGCCGCTTTCGGAAAAGACATTTTGGACGCCTACGGAAATGTGAACCGCGCCAAGCTCGGTGCCTTGATATTCGCAGACGCGGAGAAGCGCGCGCGCCTGAATCGAATTCTGCATCCCAGAATTCTGGAAGTTATGCAAAAGTGGTTTGCCGCGCTGGATGAGCCGGACGGACCGCAGTTTGCCGTTGTGGAGGCCGCGCTGCTCGTGGAAGCTAACTACACCAAGAATCTCGACAAGCTCATCGTATGCTGGTGCCGCCCCGAACAACAAAGGGAGCGCTTACTGCAGCGCGGACTTTCAGAGCAGGAAGCTCATCAGCGGGTCGCTGCCCAAATGCCGCTCGATGAGAAACGTAAGAAGGCTGACATTGTAATAGATTGTTCGGGCTCGTTCGAAGAGTCGGAAAAACAAGTCAATCAAGCAGTCGAACAACTCAGATCGGCTCCTTCTGGAAGAAACATTCCATGACGCGCCGGCGTATTCATCGATAGGTAGCGGAAAACTAGTATCGCGCAGCCGTTGGTAGGAACCTGTATCTCGCAGTCGTTGGTAATTGTCGCAAAAGGACGTCGCATGCATCGAACTGGAAAGCAGGGACGCGCAATTCGTTTGTTGGCTATCGGGCTAATCATCGGACTCGGAGCCTACTGGGCAGGTTCGCGATGGGGTCCTCCCGTTCCGTCCGTCGTTAATGCCTTGCATTCGCCGGCGCCGACTCCCAGTGAGGCCGGGCTCGATCCGACCGAGCTAGAGAACGTCCGGATTTACAGGCAAGCCGCCCCAGCCGTGGCCAACGTGGTCACTCGCACCGTTGAATACGATTTCTTTTTCAATCCGGTCCCAGTCGAAGGCGCGGGATCCGGCTTTTTGATCGACAACGACGGCCACATCCTTACGAACTATCACGTGGTGCAAGGCGCTCAAACCATCGAAGTCACTCTCGGCGATCAATCCCGTTACAAGGGGAAGCTAGTCGGCTCCGACCCCAACAACGACATTGCGCTGATTCAAATCGATCTGGCCGGACGGAAAATTACTCCACTTTCACTGGGTGATTCCCGGAACCTTCTGGTGGGCCAGCGTGTGCTCGCCATTGGAAACCCATTTGGATTTCAGAGCACTCTCACCACCGGCATCGTCAGTTCGCTGGGCCGCACCGTGCAGACCCGTGAAAACACGTTTATCGACGAAGCGATTCAGACCGACGCTTCCATCAATCAGGGTAACTCCGGCGGACCGCTGCTGAATTCCCACGGCGAAGTGATCGGAATCAATAGCGCTATTTACGCTCCCACCGGCACAACTGCCGGCATCGGCTTCGCCATTCCTATTAACACCGCGAAGCGCGTCGCCGAAGACTTGATTACGCGCGGGCGTGTGCGCCACGCCACATTGGGTGCCGAAGGTCGAGCGCTCTGGCCCCGCCTGGCCGAGGCCCTCAACCTTGCGGTGCAACAGGGAATCCTGATCGAACGCGTCGAGCCGGGCGGCGCGGCAGCCAAGGCTGGGATTCGCGGTGGGACCAAATCGGTAGTGGCCGGCATGCAGGAGCTGCGTGTGGGTGGCGACGTCCTAATCGCCATTGACGGAAAACAAATCACCAACCAGTCAGACTTAAGCCTCTTGCTAAACCGCTCTCAGCCCGGCGACACCGTCACCGTCACCATTGTGCGCGACGGCAAAAAAATGGACCTTCCGGTGAACCTCGGCGGCGATTAAACGCTTCACATTCCGTTTTCGGAGAGCTTGGACGCAATGAAAAAACCCGACTATGGTCTCGATGCGCCCGGCCTCGTTCGGGGATTTCTAGTCGGCGGACCTGCATTGATCGTCGCCGGATGGCTTCTGAGCGGGTGGGCGAAAGAGAAAGGCTACGGACCACTGATTGGTTTTGGCGCCGCAATGTTCTATACCGGTATCGTTTTTTTCCTGGAATCGTTGCTGATGATGGCCAGCAGTTATTACGGGAAATTTCGAGCGCGCGACGGCCTTCTAGATAGCTTGCACCTGCGTGGAGATGAAACCGTTCTCGACGTAGGATGTGGTCACGGATTATTGCTTATCGGCGCCGCCAAAAGACTTCCGCGCGGCCGCAGTCTCGGAATCGATCTGTGGTCCCAGGTGGACCAGGGAAATAACTCACGCGATGCTACTATGCGGAATGCGAGCTTGGAAGGCGTGTCCGATCGCGTGGAAGTGCGCGATGGCGACATGCGAAAACTTCCTTTTCCAGACGCTTCCGTGGATGCCGTAGTGGCCAATCTTGCAATCCACAACATCTCCAGTCGCGAAGGGCGCCGCCAGGCCATTTCTGAAATTGTGCGCGTGCTGAAGCCGGGTGGGCAAATCGCTCTTATGGATTTCAAACACGTCGGGCAATACGCGCAAGATTTGAAGGCCTACGGGATAACAGATGCTCGTGCCTCTAACCTCTCCTTCTGGATTTTTCCGCCCGTTCGGGTCGCTCGCGGCCGAAAGGAACCAAACTAAGAATCCCCAACGTATCAGCCCTCCTCTTGCGGTTTCAAAATCAGTGGCGCCGGGTATACACTCTGCCATCGAACTCTCCTGGGGCAATCGGGTGGTCAGCATGGTTGCGTATTCCTGGAAACAATAGCTGGCCCAGTCTCGATGCCTCGCAAGGGTCACCAATAGGTACCAAGTCCCATTGACCGAGACGCTGGGCGTCCGTAAGATTTTGTATGGTCTTGGCGAGTCGGTATTATCGCTGAGAAGGACACCTCAACCGATTACCGGGGACCGTGTGATTGTTATGAAGAAGCAGGCGAGGATCTTGGCGGTTACCGCTTTCGCAGCGATCTTTGTCGCTGGCTGCAACGACGTCATATCGACCAAGCAAGCCAAGGCGCATCCGCCCGCAGCCACCCCGGTACCCGCTCCCGCCGAAGTTCGCGAGAGCCTGCCGTTCCCCGAAAAACCGGTTTATTTGGTTTCTCTGCAGAACGATCCAAGACCCGCAATCGATATTCTAGTGGCCCAGGTCCAAACCAGCTTTAACGAAGGGCAAAAGAAGTACAAGGCCGGCAATTTTGACCAAGCACGCGTCGATTTCGATCGCGCCATGGACTTAGTGGTGCAAAGCGGCTTCCAAGCCGACTTCGACCCGCGCCTTTCCGATTTGATCGATCAGCTCGGCGAGACACTTCATTCCTACGAACTAAACGCCGAACGCAACGCAGAAGAAGATGAAGAGCCCACTGGAGAGCCTGCGCCGATCGACGCGCTGGCGAATATGGAATTGCCCAAGGGCGATTCACGGCTGGCCGCTAAAGTAGAACAGGAATTGATCAGCGTTCCGCATGACCTCCCGCTTACGGTGAATGATTCAGTCCTGCAATACCTGAATTTCTTCACCACGCCGAAAGGCCGGGCCGTCGTGGAGCATGGCCTTGGACGCGCTGGGCGTTATAACGACATGATCCGCCGGGTCCTCCGCCAGGAAGGCGTGCCTCAGGATTTGATCTATTTGGCCCAGGCGGAATCCGCATTCCAACCCACAGCCGTCTCGCGGGCCGGTGCGCGCGGATTGTGGCAATTCATGCCCTTCCGGGGCGAGGAATACGATCTAGACCGCAACTATTGGGTTGACGAGCGCAGCGACCCTGAAAAGGCCACACGCGCAGCAGCACGCCACATGCGCGATTTGTACGACATGTTCGGCGACTGGTATTTGGTGATGGCCGCATATAACTCGGGCCCGATGAACGTGGTGAAAGCCGTCGAGCGTACCGGTTATGCCGATTTCTGGGAGCTCCAAAGGCTTCACGCGCTTCCCAAGCAAACGCAGAATTACGTGCCGATTATTATCGCCATGGCGCTCGTAGCGAAGGCTCCCACTCTCTATGGCGTGCAAGTGGCGGCTGAGAAGCCGGCGCAAGTGGACACCATCAAGCCCGGTCACCCTATTGACCTGCACTTGGTAGCGGATGCCTCAGGCGCCGACATTGATGATCTGCGGGGCCTGAATCCGGAACTTTTGCGCGGCGTAACGCCGAACGATCCGAAGTTCGAATTAAACGTGCCGGCAGGCAGCGCAGAAAAGTTCGAACTGAACATCCAGCAAGTCCCGGAAGATAAATGGACCAGCTGGCGCCTTCACAGCGTGGAAGGCGGCGAATCACTGGCCGACATCGCCCGGCATTATCGCGTGACCGTTGCTGCTCTCGAAAGCGCCAACCATCTGCAACCTCATGCGTCCTTGCCGGCTGGCTTTCTTGTAAACGTGCCGACTGCGCCCCCGGTGGTCCATTTGGTGCGTTATAAAGTTCAGCGGGGAGATTCGCTGGAAGGCATTGCCGGTCGCTTTGACGTAACTGTGCCGCAATTGAAGAAGTGGAACAACATTCGAGGTTCCAGCGTGCCCCGCGGCTCCCGGCTGCGCATCTATGCCGGTGGCCCTCCGGACGACGCAACGCCGCACGCGAAGCCGAAGGCCGCGGCGCAGAGCAGCAGCACAAGCGCGTCAGTCCAGAAGGTTGACAGCCGAACCTCTGGGCAACTGGAAGCTGTTGAGCACCACGTAAAGCGCGGCGAGACACTTTACTCGATAGCCCGCTCCTACGGAACCACCGTGGCTTCCCTGCGACAGTCCAACCCCTTCTTGGCCAGCCGCTCCCTCGCCGCTGGCGACGTTCTGAAGGTTAACCGCTAAGCTAGTAGTGGATTTCCCCTCTTCCCGTATCATCCCTGTTTCTATCCAGTTAGAGCCCAAAAGTTCTTCCGCTTGGCAATCTCCTCACTTTAGTGGGCTGGAGTGGGCTGAAAACGCCCACTTTTCAAGGCAATACGCTTGACAAAGTTCTTACACTGCGTTTATAAGCGCCGAAGGACTAATAATCCGTCCTGATAGGGAGGCTCGTATGTTCAACGCAAAGCTTCACGACGAAGAAGACGACGAATTGCCGCGTTACGAAGAAGAGGAAGACGAAGGCGAAGGTGCCGAACAGCCGCACGAGGGAACTATAGAAATCGAGGAAATAGCCATTGAGAGCGAAGATGGCGACGAGGATTCTGAGCAATCCTCGGCTGCCCGAAAACCCGCTCCGGCGTCAAAATCGAAACCGGCCAAAAAGCCTGCTCCCAAAAAGAAAGCCAAATCCAAGAGCAAGCCCAAACCGAAAAGCAAACCCAAAACCAAGAAAGCGAAAGGCGGCAAACGCAAAAAACGCTAACGATCCTTATCGCGACTGACTTCATGGCGGACGGCAGAATATCTGCCGTCCGCTGTCTGCTTTTGAAACATCGCTGCGTTAAATTTGAAAGTGAATTCACGCCAGACCTGTGAAGTAGTACCCCTCTTCTGTTGTCTCTCCAGGGATAGTATCAATCCAGTACATCTTTTACGTAGTTCTTCTGATTGCCGCGTACCACTTTGGGCCGCTAGCATACGCACTTCATGCCCGTCATCGTTGAACAAGTTCGCAGAATGCGTGGCGGAGCACAGTCGCATCTGATGAGGTGTGAATCCAAGATCGGCGCGCAGGAAGAATCCTATTACGTTGTAAAATTCCAAAATAATCCTCAAGGCGCAAGGATTCTGGCGAACGAATTGCTCGGTACCCGCTTGGCGGCGCGTATAGGTCTTCCAGTACCGGCGACCAGCGTTGTGGAAGTGGGCGCAGAGCTGATCGCGCATACGGAAGACTTGGTGATTCAACTGGGGCGCGGGCGCGCACCCTGCAAACCGGGATTGCAATTCGGATCGCGCTATCCTGGCTCTCCGGCGGAAGTCGTGGTTTACGATTTTCTTCCGGACGAACAGCTCCGCGAGGTCGTGAATCTTACGGATTTTTGCGGAATGCTCGTTTTCGACAAATGGACCTGCAATACAAACGGCCGCCAAGCGATCTTTTATCGCGCTCAAGATGAACCGCATTATCAGGCGCGCATGATCGATCAGGGGTTTTGTTTCAACGCATGCGAATGGAATTTTCCGGATGCGCCGCTCAGGGGTTTGTACTCACGCCATCGCGTGTATGAGTCCGTGCGTGGAATCGAATCCTTCGAACCGTGGCTCGCGCGCGTGGAGTCCAAAATTACGGAAGCCGCTCTCGACGACATTCAAAAGGAAATACCGGCGGAATGGTACGCCTTCGATTTCGAAGCTCTGGAGAGAATGCTCCAGCATCTTTTGCGCCGTCGCAAACTCGTGCGCGAGTTGCTGATTTCGGCCTGGAAGTCGTCCATGCAGCCTTTTCCCAACTGGAAATAGCTTTTGAAACGGAAGGGAAGGAGTAATTATGCCGCCAGAAGATCGAAAAACATTGCGTTATCGCGTGCTGCGCTATACACCGAATGTGATCCGCGACGAGTGGGTGAACATCGGCATCCTGCTCGAAGAATTCCAGGAACTTGAGGCCGTGGGCGGCTCGCGGCGGGCCATCAGAATCATTGAAGAAGACCGCGAATTTGCCCGCGTGCGAAAGCTGCATCCCGCCGCCGACGTGCAGTTGCTCCACTCGCTCCGTTCAGATTTTGAATCGCTCCCGGGAATAGCCGGCGACGATGTACGCAAATACTTCCTGAATTTCGAGAAGACCCTATCGAACGTTTTGCAACTCAGTCCCCAGAAAGCCGTACTGGCCGAGGATTTTAATACCGAACTTGGCCGCCTTTACGAGGCGCACGTAGCGCCCCCCGCATACGCTCGCGGCGGCATCGTTGAAAGCACGCGCGCGTGGATACGCAACAAGCTGAAAGATGTATTTCAGCGCCACCGCATTTCGTCAAAACTCAAACCCGCCGTGCGCATAGACGAATTCACGCATTTGGGCGATCCTTTCAAATTCGACTATGGGTACAGGAATGGGGTACGGGGATACATTCAGTCCGTGGTGCTCAATAGGGATGCAGCGCAGGCCAAAGTTCTGGCTTACACTGTCGAAAGCATCCGCAAACGCGTGCCTGCTTCCGAGTTCACCGCCGTTACCGAGGCCCCGCCAATCCCCGGCAATTTACAGCATTTATTTATCAGCAAGCTCTTTGAAGATCAAAACATCCGCATCGTTCCAATGAATCAGGTGGAAAAGTTCGCTGAAGAACTAAGAATGAAGTTGCAGTAGGCCTCGCAACTCGCTCGGGTTACTTCTGTAAAAGCATCAACGTCCTTCCGGGTATCTCCCCGCCCAACCATGAGCTTTTCGGCTACGTGTCGAGTTTTCCCCAGCTTGGCAATTTGCGATGGCCATGCAAAGCTTCTGCGCCCCAGCGTCCCAGATACGATGAGAGCGCTACGCCGTGACCGGCGAATGCGCCGATTACGATCGCATTTCTCGTTTTCCTGGCCTCCGGATGCCACATGAATATCGGCTCCCAGGAGTCGCGAAAGAGGATAGGGCCACCCCAGCGATGTGTGAATTGCACCGACTTCAGCGCGGGATGAAGCCCGCGAACCCGCTTTTCGAGCGAATCGAAAATCTGCGGGACTTCTGCAGCCGAAATATCCACATCGTTCAGGTCGTCCGAGTGCGGCGCCTGCACTAACCCCGCGCCAAAAATGATGGAATTGTTTTCGCAAACGCGGCCCCAGAGGTATGGCAGGTCCGCCGTATAAAAAGGCTTTCGCTCCGCCAAGCCAATTTGCGCAAGCTGCTCTGCACTAACAGGCTCGGTGGCGGTTGCAAGTGTCAGCTTGGGGTGGGTGCCCTCTTCCAGTTCCGTTAATTTCAGGGAAAGTGCATTCGTCGCAAAAATAATTTTGCGCGCCGAGATTTTTCGCGAGGCCGAGGCGCGCGGTGTCACCTCGATTTCAGGAATATCACCCCATGCGATATCCGTTATCGGATGATTTTCCAGGATCGAAGCGCCCAGACGATCGGCCGCTCGGGCCAGGCCGGTTACCAATTTCCCCGGGTCAACGGTACCGCCTTCCACTTCCTGGGTGACGTGAAGCGTACCGGAATCGTTCCAAGAGATTGGCGACTTTGCCAAACCCTTCTTGCGGGCTATTTCCCAAGCGCCGGTGAAGCGCTGATCGCAGTCAACGCCAAACTCCCCGAGAATCTCTTTGAACCTCGCCAGTACCTCTCCTAAGCCCGGTAGATCGCCCGCCGCCGATTCGGATAGCGCCATGCCCCCGGAACGCCCGCTCGCGCCGCCGCCGATTTTCCAGGCTTCGAACACCGCCACGGATTCCTCCGGGGCGATTTTTCGCAGCCAAGCAGCCGCAGCCAAGCCGGTGAAGCCGCCACCAATGACGGCGAAATCCAGAACATCAGGCAGCGCTCCTCGCGCGGAAGGAGTGAAATCAATTTGCCAGGGCGGGTTTCCCCAGTTGTGCGGTTTGGGAGCGGAGTGCATAAGACAAAAGGAGCTAGCAGCTATAAAGCTCGCAGAAAGGCTGAACCCGCGGCGGATTCGTCACCACGGCCTTCTTGATGCTGCCGGCCGCGGCAAAGTTACATAATGCTTTCGGTCCAATTCTCCAGCGTGTGCTTAATGTGCGCCATAAATTGGTGCGCCACAGCCCCATCCACCACGCGATGGTCGTAGGAGAGCGTGAGATAAACCATCGAGCGAATCGCGATCGCGTCATCGATAACGACCGGACGCTTCTCGATGGTGCCCAAGCCCAGAATCGCGACGTTCGGCTGGTTGATCACCGGCAATCCGAACAACCCGCCGAAGACCCCGGGATTTGTGATTGCAAAAGTTCCTTCGGCTACCTCTTCCGGTTTGAGCTTCTTGGCGCGCGCGCGCTCCGCCAAGTCATTCATGGCCCGCGCGATCCCAAGAAAGTTTTTCTCCTCGGCATTTTTAATCACCGGGACGATCAATCCCCAATCCAGCGCCACCGCGATGCCTATGTTGCATTCCTTGTGCAGCACGATATTCGTGCCGTCCACGGACGAATTCACGGTGGGATATTTTCGCAACGCTTCCACCGCAGCCCGCACGAAGAACGGCATAAAGGTGAGCTTGGTGCCGGAAGTTTCCTCAAACTTGGTCTTCATCTTCGCGCGTATTGCGGCGATGCCGGAAACGTTCACTTCATCCACTGAATATACGTGCGGAGAAACTCGCTTGGACAAAACCATGTGTTCGGCGATCCGCTGCCTCATAACGGACATGGGCTGCACGTCGTAATGCCCGAAGTACATTTTCTCGCGCGGCACGGCGTTCTCGAGCACCGCGGATGCGGAGGCTCCGCCGGTTGCTGGTGGGCGCGGAGGCGCTGCCCCAGGGGCCGCTGCAGGGCGCGCGGTCGAAGTCGCGCCGCCTTCCACCGCAGCCAAAATATCGTGTTTGCTGACACGACCGCCCGCACCCGTGCCGGGAACCTGTGTCAGGTCTACATCGTGCTCGCGCGCAATCCGCCGCACGAGCGGAGAGCTTCTTACCTTTTCACCGCCTGCCGAAACCACGGGCTTCTGTGGCGCCGTGGGCGAACCTGTCGCCGGGGCAGGCGTGGGTCTCTCAGATTGCTGGGACGCCGCTTCCTTTGCGGGCGCAGGCTTGGCGGCCTGTGCCGCGGCAGGAGCGCTGGATTTCGCAGGGGCAGGGGCAGCGGCATCCGCCTTAGCCGGTGCAGGCGCAGCAGACTGAGCCGCAGCGCCATCCGCATCGATAATCGCCACAACGGTCTGTATCGGGACCGTCTGACCTTCGTTCACTTTAATTTCTTTCAGCACTCCGGCAGACGGCGACGGAATTTCCGCATCCACCTTATCGGTGGAGATTTCGAACAGCGGTTCGTCTCGCTCAATCTTGTCGCCGGCTTTTTTCAGCCACTTGGTAATCGTCCCTTCAAAAATGCTCTCGCCCATCTGGGGCATGATGACATCAACAGCCATGGTGATCTCCTATGCGCTCGATGCTTGCTTATACTGCGGTAAGGCATTCCTCGTGCCACACGCCCGGGACTCCCTGCAGCGTATATATCTCGTCGCCGCCGTGGAAAAATGATACGTCTTTCACCTGCGCCGTGCGTCCGGCGTAGTCGAGCTGCTCAGGTTCCAGCTCATCGTGATATTGTCCGGCTTCCATGAATTTTTCCAGGAATGCGCGATCTGCGATGCGCACCTCGGTGCCAACCGCGAACTCCGCATTGTTTACGCCCTTTGTTTTTCCCATGTCAGAATGCCGGCCTCCTCCGCGTTAGTATTTTGATAATTCGCGCGCGGCCGCGACAACCTTTTCCGTATTCGGTAGAAATCTTTCTTCCAGCGTCGGCGCGTACGGCACCGGAGTGTCTAGAGCGGTCACACGCGCGATTGGCCCGTCGAGATCCTCGAAGGCCCCTTCACATACGATGGCCGCGATCTCCCCAGCGATGCCTCCCGTGCGGGTATCCTCATGAACGATCAAAAGTTTATTTGTTTTCTTTACTGAAGTGAGAATAGTTTCTCGATCCAGCGGAAGCAGCGTGCGCAGGTCGATCACTTCTGCTTCGATGCCTTCCTTCGCCAATTGCTCGGCAGCTTCCATCGCTGTGTGAGCCATCGCTGCATAGCTGATAATCGTCAAGTCATCGCCTTCGCGACGAACGATGGCTTTTCCGATTGGAACCAGATGATCGCCTTCAGGAACTTCCTCTTTAATTCGGCGGTATAGGAATTTGTGCTCGAAAAACAGCACAGGATTATTGTCGCGAATCGCGGACTTCAGCAGACCCTTGGCATCCGACGGCGTAGAAGGATAAATCACTTTCAATCCGGGAGTGTGCACGAAATACATTTCCGGGTTCGCGGAATGAAACGGCCCACCGTGGACGCCACCGCCCGAGGGCCCGCGAATCACCATCGGCACCGGCGCCCCCCAAAGATAATGAGATTTCGCGACGAAATTAGTTACCTGATTGAAACAGCAGGCGATGAAATCAATGAACTGCATTTCCGCCACCGGCCGCAGCCCAAGAAATCCCATTCCGCAAGCAGCGCCGACAATGGCGGTCTCGCTGATGGGAGTTTCAATTACGCGCTCGCGGCCAAATTTCGCGAGCAGTCCTTCAGTGGCTTTAAAAGCTCCGCCATATACGCCGATGTCTTCGCCAATCGCTACTACCGCCGGGTCACGGTCCATTTCTTCGAACATAGCCTGCCGAATTCCCTCAATCATGGTTATCGGAGCCATGTCAGCGTCTCCCGCGTTTATCGCGTGGATCTTGGTGGGCGTGCCGGTCGCGCGGGTTTTGCGCTTCTCTAACAGATTTATCTTTCGGGCCGCGCCCAAATGGAACCCGCGGAACTTCGGGCACTTCGGGTTCGACTGCACGCACCGGAGGTTTCGGCTGCGGCTTGCCTCCCGATTTAACTATCGGCTTGGGGACTTTCGCGCCGTTGCCACCAGCATTGCCGGCAGACGCGACGACCGCGGGCGCGGCAATTTCTTTTCGGATCGCCTCCACTTCCGCGAAGGCGCCATAATCTTTCACTTCCCAGCCCGGCTCAAAGCTCGACGCCGGAGGCGAAACTTCCGCCTTCGCTCGCTGCCATGTTGCCTCTATCTCGTGGCAGCCTTCGCAGTAAACACCTTCTTCGGCCAATTCAGGCGGGGGCATGGGCGATTCTTCCGCGAATTTCTGCTCCACGTCCAGTTCACGATCGATGCGTGCGTCAATTTCCGCTTTCGTCTTCGCGTCCCAAATTTTATTTTCAGTGAGATATTTTTCGTAAAGCGCAATTGGATCGCGAGCCTTCCAATACTCAAACATCTGCTTCGGAACATATTCAGCGGGATCGTGCTGCGCGTGGCCCCGCATGCGCATCGTTTTCACTTCGATGAGCGCCGGGCCGCGTCCCGCGCGGCATTCGTCCACAGCTTCTTTCGCGGTGTTGTAAACCGCCACTACATCGTTGCCGTCCACAATCCAGCTCCGAATCCCGTAAGCCACCGCACGGTCAGCGAGATTCTTCACCGGTACCTGGCGCGAAACCGGCGTGGAGTAAGCCCACTGATTATTCTCGACAATCAAAACAAACGGCGCGCGTTGCTGCGCAGCAAGATTCAACCCTTCGTGAAACGCCCCAGTGGAGCTGCCGCCATCACCAATCCAAGTAAGCGCGACAATCTTCTGCCCCAGGTAGCGGCCGGCCATCGCTACACCCGTCATCACCGGGATCAAGTCTCCCAGCATCGAAATCGGGGAAACAATGTGGCGCACTTTTAAATCGCCAAAATGGCTGGTGCCGTCTTTCCCTTGCGTCGGCGAAGTGTATTTCGCCATGTGCTGGGTGAAGATGTCGCGCGGCGGAACGCCTTTTACCAACAGCGCGCCGATATTGCGAATCATGGGCGCGATCCAGTCTTTCTTCTCCAGCGCATAACAAGTCCCGACGGAAACGCCTTCCTGCCCCAGGCTAGAGTAAAGCCCTCCCACAATCTTGTTCTGCCGGAAGAGGCGCACCATGCGCTCTTCAAGCTGGCGGTTGAGCTGCATGAAGTAATACAGGTCTAAATGCTGCTCCCGCGTCAGCGGATTGCTCATACTTCACTCCCTTTTGCGGCTCCTAGCGGCACGTTATCACGATCTGGGGTCGCTACTAGCTCGGAGGATGGAAAACTATCCACTAGTTCTTGAAGTTTGCTCAATGAGACGGAATCCATTTTCCGCTCGAAAATCTCTCCGAAGTGAGCGATCAAGCACCGCTCAGCTTCTTGCGGACTTATCGCCTTGCCCAGCGCGCGTTCCAGCGACGTTGCGCGCTTTCCTGCGATGCCGCACGGCACAATCAAGTCAAAGTAACGCAGGTCAGTGGAAACATTGTACGCGAATCCATGCGATGTAACCCAGCGGCTCAGATGCACTCCCAAGGCGCCAAGTTTCTCGTCCGGGGACCCGCCTTGCGAATCCAGCCAAACTCCGTGCCGGCCTTCCACGCGTTTCGAATCGAGCCCAAAATCCGCGGTGGCGCGAATCATCACTTCTTCAAGCCGTCCCACATACCAGCGTACGTCGCGCTTGTGTTCCGCTAAATCCAGAATCGGATAGCCTACGATTTGTCCCGGACCATGATACGTGATATCGCCGCCCCGGTCGCTCAGATGAAATTCAACATTCATTTGCGCCAGTAAATGACTCGAGGCGCGCAAGTGCTCGCGATGGCCGTTGCGACCCAGCGTGATTACGTGTGGATGCTGGCAAAGCACCAGCGTATCCGGAATCGCGCTGGCCTTACGCGCTTGAACGAGATTCAACTGAAAATTGCTCGCCCAGTCATAAGGCACAAGGCCTAGGTTCACTACCCAGCAGTTTTTTTGTTTTTGATTCACGTTACGGCTGTCACTGTCTTTAAATAGCGAATAATTGCGCTTGGGCTAAATGTTTATGGCCATGCCGCGAACTGAATTGAACGCGTCGCCCATGGCTTCCCAAACCGTTGGATGCGCGTGGATCGTGGAAGCCATATCGTCCAAGGTAGCCTCAAGCCCCAGCGCCGCGACCGGCTCGGCAATAATTTCGGTCGCCAGCGGCCCAATGGCGTGCACGCCAAGAATCTCGCCGTACTTTTCTTCCGCCACCACCTTAATGAACCCTTCATGCTGGCCGAGGATCGTAGCTTTGCTATTGCCGATGAAAGGAAACTTTCCCGTCTTCACCTGGAAGCCCGCATCACGCGCCTGTTTTTCCGTTAGGCCAATTGAGCCAATTTGCGGCTCGCAGTAGGTGGCATTCGGGCAGCGCTTGCGATCGAACGGCTGCACTTCTTTGCCGGCCATGCGTCCTACAGCGATAATTCCTTCCATTGAGGCTGCGTGCGCCAGTTGAGGCAGGCCCGCCACGATGTCTCCAATGGCGTAAAGATGCGGCTCATCCGTTTCCAGGAATGCATTGGTGTGAATGAACCCGCGTTCCACCTTAGTTTTTGTTTTCTCGAGCCCCAGATTTTCGGTAAGCGGCCGGCGACCGACGGCAATCAACACTTTCTCCGCGCTAATCGCCTGCGATTTCCCGGCTTTGTCTTTGTACGTCACGGTCGCGCCATTCGCGTTTTTCTTTACCGATTCGACTTTCGCTTCGAGCTCGATGCGCATTCCCTTTTTCGTCAGGGCCTTGTGTAATTCGGCGGAAATCTCCTCGTCTTCCAACGGCACGACGCGCGAGACGGCTTCCAGCAGCGTAACTTCGGAGCCAAACGTGCGGAAGATCGAAGCGAACTCGACGCCTACAGCTCCGCAACCCACCACGATCATCGACTTCGGAATTTCCTGCAGACCCAATATTTCGCGATTGGTTAGAACAACTTTGCCATCGATTTCAACGCCGGGCAACGAACGGGCTTCCGAACCGGTCGCAAGTAATATATTTGTCGCCTCAATTTCAGTGGTCTTGCCGTCTTTCTCAACCGAAACCCGCCCAGGTCCCGCGATTTTTCCCCAGCCGGTGATCGTTTCCACTTTGTGCTTCTTAAACAGGCTGGCGATTCCCATGGCGTGCTTCTTTACGATCTTATCCTTGCGCGCCAGGATGCTGGGCCATTTGATTTTCACGTCTTTTACTTCAAAGCCGAATTCTTCCGCGCGTTTGAAGTGATCGTAAATGTCCGCGTGGTGCAGAAAAACTTTTGTAGGAATACAGCCGACGTGCAAGCAGGTGCCGCCCAGGAAAGGGTCCTTCTCCACCACGGCAACCTTCAGGCCCCATTGTGCCGCGCGAATTGCGGCAACGTACCCGCCCGGACCGCTGCCGATCACAACCACATCGTATTTAGCCAAGCCAGTCCTCCCCGCGATTCTCAATTCCGCCGTGCGTATAGATGCATGGAGGGATGCATAAGATGCGGCTCTTCCAGTGTGCGCAAACCCAATATTTTAGCAGCCGCGCTCGGCAGCCGCAACCCTACGATAAATCTCCGAGGCTACCGAAGCGCGAAATAAGCGTCTCGCTAAAATATTGATTTATTTCTGTAGGTTAGTATTTTCTAGGGTGAAGATGTGCACCTAGAGCGTCCTCTCCGAAGCGCTGTCGTTTGAAACTATCGCCCGCCTGGGGCCGTAATGTAGTAAAACATCGGGGACGATATGACCGTTGATCCAGGGCAACCCGATCCAGTTTTGATTAACAATCAGCCGGATCCGCCTCGGCCACAACCGGGCGCCGGCAATGTTTTTGTCGGGCCCAACGGTATTCGCGCCGGCTGGCGCCTCCTGATTTTCTTGGCCATCTTCATCGGGCTTTTGAGCTCTGCCGGATTCGTGCTGTCACGTATCCCGGCGGTCCGAGCGTTTCAGCAAGCCCAACCCAAAGGGTTGCTCACGCCTGCCGGACAAATTAGTTCAGAGGGATTAGTCGTTGCCATCCTGCTTATCTCGGCCTTCATCATGACCAAAATCGAAAAGCGGTCCTTCGCCGATTACAGCTTGCCGCCGCACGAAGCATTTGGCAAACGCTTCTGGCAAGGCGTGCCGCTCGGTCTCGCTATGTTGTCGCTGCTGATGGCTCTAATTGCGATGTTCCACGGCTTTTCGCTCGGAGGAGTTGCCCTCACTGGGACGGACGCTATTAAATACGGCCTTCTCTATGGCGTTGGGTTCATTCTGGTTGGCATCTTTGAGGAATTATCGTTTCGCGGTTATATGCAATCCACGCTCGCGTCGGGAATTGGTTTCTGGCCCGCGGCAATCATTCTCGGGATTTTGTTTGGAGCAATACACCTTCAAAACTCAGGCGAAGCGATCTACGGTGCAGTCATGGCCGGGGCCTTCGGATTAGTAGCTGCTTTCTCACTCTTACGCACCGGGAATATTTGGTTTGCAATTGGCATGCATGCCTCCTGGGACTGGGGCGAAACCTATCTGTACTCAGTTCCTGACAGCGGACTCCTCGCGCGAGGGCATCTGCTCAATTCTTCCTTTCATGGACCGCCTTGGCTCACTGGCGGCTCCGTGGGACCCGAAGGCAGTGCGTTCGTGTTTCTAGTTTTGTTGATTTGGGCCGCTGCCATACATTTTTTATTTCCAACGAACCAATTACGCTCCTGATTTAGACTATCGGAATCCTCCCCGCGGTTTAAAGCATCTACATCAAGTCCTTCCCTTAAGGCTTCGGCCGCAATTTGACATTGGAGAGAAGGTGTCGTTAAAATCGTTGGATTTTAGTAAGGCGGTTTACCCCGCCTAGGGACCTAACAATGGAAAAGAAGCGACTCGAATATTACAAGAAGAAATTGGTCACGCGACGCGACGAACTCGTAAAGGGGATCGCGCGCACCGAACAAGAAGGCCGCGAAGCGGACGAGGACCCTACCGTGGACCTCGCGGATAAAGCTGCCAATTCTTACACCAAGGAATTCCTTTTTGGGCAGACGCATAACGATCGTTCACTTCTTCAACTGGTGAATGACGCTCTGGCGCGCATCAAAGACGATAGTTTCGGCGAATGCGTGGCCTGCCACCAAGAACTTCAGCAGAAGCGCCTGGAAGCTGTGCCGTGGACCCGTTATTGCATCACCTGCCAGGAAAAGATGGAGCAGGGCCTGCTGTAAACTTCCTCCTTAATTGGCGCTCGCCTGCAAGCGGATCGGTGTGCCCCAGCCGCATCGATCCAAAGCTTCAGTTCCGTAGATTTCCGTACGTAACTTCGTTCCTTCACTTGCCGTCGCAATTGCGCTAGCGTCTCGCGTTATCCTCACGAACAACAGCGCCTTTGTGATCGTTCGAAACGCGGTCGACGCACTTGCCGCAGTGCTCTTTCCTGCGCCATGCCGAATCTGCGGTCAGACGCTCGTCACGGCCAGCCGCATTCCCATCTGCCCAAATTGCCTTGCTACTTTTCAGCCCATCACTGACCCTATGTGCGATTGCTGCGGCCGCCCGTTTATTTCACAAGTGGCCGCCGACGCCATTCGCCCTCTTTGCCGTCTCTGCCGCCTGGATTCTTTTTCCTTCGCGCGCGCTCGAAGCTACGCGGTTTACAATGACGCTCTACGCAGCGCGATCCTGCTACTGAAGTATGAAGAGGTCGCTCGCCTCGGCGATTGGTTCGCCGCCAAGCTCGCCGAAGTCGTGGCACGCGAAGCTGATCAATTCCAGGCCGATGTGGTAGTTCCCGTCCCGCTCCATCGCGATCGCTTCCGCGAGCGTGGTTACAACCAAGCGGAGTTAATCGCGCGGCCGCTTGCCCGCCGCTTAAAACTAAAAACCGGCTCTTATTTGCTCATGCGTACGAAGCCCCGCCCCACGCGTTTGGTGCTGTCTCGCAAAGAGCATTGGGATTCCGTACGTGGTGCCTATGCTACTCGCGAAGGTGTCCAAGTTGACAACCTCCGCGTCCTGCTGGTAGATGATGTATTGACGACTGGCGCGACCCTTGATTCGTGTTCACGCGCTTTAAAGAAGGCCGGCGCAAAAGCCGTGTTAGGATTGACAGTAGCTCGTGCGGTGACAGGATTGCCGCCGTCGAACGCGGCGCCCGTTACCGGTTGAGATTCAGCCGGGTAACCACGCGAGTAACGCGAGCATCCAAAAGTAACGCAGTCTTTCAGCACGTCAAAGGCGAGCGAATGGATAAGCGTTTCAAGAGCGGCTTACGTCCCCGACCGAAGATCGGGTTGGGCGGCGTCGCGCCGGAAGCTGCCGTCTCCAAGTTGCCGCCTTCGCCCGCGAGCCGTCCTTCCGTAATGCAAGCGCCGGTGCTCGTACTTAACGCGACCTTCGAGCCCATCAACGTAACCGCTGTGCGCCGCGCTCTGGTGCTGATGCTTAAAGGCGTGGCTCAGGCTGAAGAAACCAATCACGCTGAAGTTCATACCACGCACAAGGCTATGCAGGTGCCCTCCGTTATTCGCCTGCTCACTTACCGGCACATTCCGCAGCAAAGCCGCGCGCTCTCGCGGAAAAACATCTTGTTGCGCGACCGAAACACTTGCCAGTTTTGCGGGCACGCTTTGCCGGCTTCGGAATTAACACTCGACCACGTAATGCCGCGTTCGCGGGGCGGGCGCTCGTCCTGGGAAAATCTGGTGGCTTGCTGCTACGGTTGCAACAATCGTAAAGGTGATCGCACCCCGGAAGAAGCCGGCTTGAAACTTCAGCGCCGCCCGCGCCCTTTCACTCTCCACACTTCGCGCCAACTGATGCGCCTCATCGGCCATCGTGACGAGAAATGGCGCAAGTACCTTTTCTACTAGCCTTTTCAAGCCCCTTCGGAATTTAAATCCGGGTGCAACCTTTTCCGCCCAATCACGTCTAATCATTCAAATACTTCTAGGACACACCCCGGGAAGTGGTACTGATTCAACTCAGGCCGCTTCCCTAATTTTTTGCCTCTAAACTTTTGGATTTGTTTTTGCGCGAGGCTAACTGAGGAGTTGCGTCACTGCCGAAAAATCACTTCCATCCCGCGCCGCCAATTTTCGTTCAAACCGATCCGGGTGATTTGAATTTCCGGAGAAAGATATTTTAATAATTTTTCTGTCGCTGAGTGGAACCTCAACCCGGGAGCAACCAGCCACACCAACGGCGGTTTTCCATCCAGTTCGATTCCCGCGAAATACCAATCCCGCTGAAAACTTCCTTCATGCTGATGCCGCCGCACTCGCAACCAGTAATCCACAGCCTGGATCGGTAGCTGGATATCTTCAGACGCTTTCAACTCGATCACCACCAAACGCCCGCGCTTCGTGACGCCGAGCAAATCGATTACGCCGCGATCCCCCGCTGCTAAAGCCGGCACCTGTGAATACAAATGTTTCGTATCCAGATGCGCATCCAGCCTGGTGGGATCCTCCATAATAAGCGTTTCCAACCAACGCTCCGGCGCCGCGCGATAAAGCGCGTGATTTGTTTTTTCTGTTTCCGGATTGCGATGCCGTTCCAGGTTTCGTATCAGCCGCATAAGCTCCGGCATCGTCGCTACGGACAAGTTTTTCCGAACATCTCCGAGGCCGAACGAAACGCCCAGCGCATTCCAACGCGCGAATTCCAACCCTCGAAAACAAATCGCCAGTTCGAAGCTCCCGTTGTGACGCGAGTTTCTATCGCGGCCGAGGCGCTTGGCAATAGCGATCGAATCCCTGCAACGCTCGCGCGCGAACTATCCAGAATCATTTCCACTTCGCGCCGCGGTATCAAACGGCTTTCCAGATTGCCGGCGTCCGCCGGATCCACTTTTTTCATCGGCCCGTCGGGTTCGCGCCACTCGTAGATCTCCACGCGCGCACCCGAGGACACTGCAAGAATGCGCTCGCGAAGCGGCCTGCTAGTACCGGCCGGGACAAACAATCGCAAGCCCGCTACCGCTCGCCGAGTGGCGTGTTCACGCTCCCAGTCCAGCCACAAAAGTCCGTACGCGAGTATTCCCTCAATCACCCCCGCGTTTTCGTATGGAGAAACCGCCAAGAAAGCCCAACCGCGCTCGCCTTCCCGCATGAGCCCGCGAACATACAATCCGGAAAAGGAATGTTCCAGGTCCGGAGACGCGGTGAGCGATTCAATCGTAGCGTCGGGGAAACTTTCAGTGAGAATGCGCCGAAAGCGTGCGCGGAATTGCTCCCGCGTGGTACGCCCAGCGGAACGGGGCGAGTCAGTTCTTACAAATTCAAGACGCCCAGGTTTCGCATTTCCAAAACGCTGTACTTCCAGCAGAACGCGATCCTCGCTACGCTCTTTCACCCGCACCACGCGTCGCGTTAGATTTCGCTCGTCGGACCACAAGTGCACTAGAGCTGACTTGCCTTCGCATCGCAGGTCGCAGTGCAAGTTGGCAAGTTCCGCCAGCCATTCGCCGTTTTCGCGAACCTCGACGCTGCCCGACGCGGACATTTCTCCCAGCACGCGGCCAAGCTCTGCCCACTCATCCGCAAAGGTGTTCAAGTGCATCACCAGTTTGTTTATATAAAGAAAGATTAAAAAGTCGTGCGGTTATTCCAAAGCTAGCCCGGTGACGCGTATCGAAGGATACTGCTTATCCCATTCCACAGGAAGATGTTCCATCTGGATCTGAAAATCCCGATGCTTTCCGGGATCCAGCGGCGCATCGCCGGGACCAATCAACTGATTTGTATCGCGCAGGATTACTTGATGAAAAGGGTCGTGGAATTCCACGGTAACTTCCAGCCCTCGCACTTTTCTCGGTCCATCGTCGAATATCGTGCCGGCCACATATGTAAAATCCTGGTTCAAGAAATTGGTGGCGTGCGCCAACTGGATGTCCAGAAATTGAACGTGCGGCGCATAGGCTTGTTCCGTTGGCCCAAAAGGCAAGTTCACAACCGTTGCAGCCGTATGCGAATGCATCACATGCGCCAGAAGAAGAAATCCGCCAAAAATCAGCAGCACGATTACCGCGCCAGCCAACAATGCCACAGGCAGACGGCTGCGCTCTTCGCGATACGAGGTTTCTCCGGGTTCCATGGTTTCCTGTTGGTCTAGCGGCCGAACAAGAGCCTGTTTATCAACGGTTCCGGGAGACCCGCCGCGGCCATTCTCTTTTGCACGGCTTCGATGTTGTAGGGCACACGCCAAAATTCTACCGTGTTGTTGGATAGGTCGGCGATGGCGAATGCCGCGCGTGGATCTCCGTCGCGAGGCTGGCCCACAGATCCTGGATTCAGAAGGTAAGTTGTGCCGGGCTCAATCGTCAGCGTGGAGAACGGAGCGCCGTCCGCAGGCTTGAGATGCAGCACACCCACTTTGTTATCTCGTAACGTAAAACCGCCTTGCAGATGAGTGTGACCGAAGAAAGTAATCGGCGAAGGCGCGTCGAGCAGGCCGTCCAGCGCTTGCGCCGGCGCAAAAACGTATTCATCTTCATCGCGATGCGCGCCGTGAACCAGCGAGAATCCGTCCACGGTTGCCGGACCGGTAGGCAATTCCTCCAGCCATGTACGATTCTCGGGCCGCAATTGATTGCGGGTCCACAGCGCCACGTTCCGCGCCACCGGATTGAAATCGTCCGCGTTGGCAATGCCGCTTCCGGCTTTGTCATGATTGCCGCGAATCGTCATGGCGCCGAGTTCGCGCACCTTGTCGATTACTTCGTTTGGGTCCGGGCCATATCCGACCACATCGCCAAGACACAAAACCTTATCCCAGCGGCCCTCGGCAGCCTCAAGGGCGGCCTCCAGCGCTGTGGCGTTCGCGTGGATATCGCTGAGAATTAGATAGCGCATTCAACCACCCCGATGGGCAGGAAGCGGATTATAGACGAACCCGGGGCACGTTGCACCAAACTCCCGGGAGAAAAACGCTTGGCCGAAAAATGGGCTCTGGGCTACTCATCGGATCAACATGCAGTCGCCATAACTGTAAAAACGGTATCCCCGCTCCACCGCGTGACCATAAGCTTGCAAGATTTCTTCGCGTCCCGCGAAAGCCGCTACCAGCGCCAGCAAGCTCGACCGTGGTAAATGAAAATTTGTGAGCATCTGATTCACAATTCGGATTGGCTTCCCCGGGAAAATAAAAATTTCCGCGTCGGCTGGACCCGGAGCAATCACTTCATTTCGCGCTGCCGCTTTCTCTGCAGCATCTTCAAGAGCGCGGACCACAGTCGTCCCAACGGCTAGAATAGGCCGGCCTTCGTTCTTTGCTCTTACAATCGCATGCGCCGCGCTCTCGGAAATCTCGTACGATTCCGCATGAATCTTATGGTCTTCCAGGCGCTCTGTCCGCACCGGTTCAAACGTCCCTAGGCCCACATCCAGAGTTATCTCCGCGACCTCGATTCCCCGCTTGCGCATCAATTCCAGAATTTCGGGCGTGAAATGAAGCCCTGCCGTCGGCGCCGCCACCGCGCTGCCCTGCCGCGCATAGACGGTCTGATACCGCTCGCGGTCGAGCGGCTCGTCGGCACGCTTGATGTAGGGCGGCAGCGGGATGTGGCCCAGTTCCGCGACCGCTTCGGCAAAACTTCCTCGCGACGTAAATCTCAAACGTCGCAAGCCATACCCGCCGCGGTCCTCCACCCGAGCTGCCAGTTCCCCGTCGCCGAAAATTATGCGTTCACCCACGGGAATCTTCCGCCCGGGACGAACCAGGGTTTCCCAAAGATCGGGTTCTATCTGCCGCACCAGCAAAACTTCGATGGGAGATTTCAGATGCTCATCTCGCGCCGGACTGTTCTCGCCCACCTTCTGCAAACGAACACCTTCACGCCGCCCAAAGAGGCGCGCCGGCAACACGCGGGTATTGTTCAGGACAACGAGCTCATCGCCGCGCAGCATGTCGGGAAAGTCGCGGAAGTGACGGTCTTCCGTGGCGCCGGACTTTCGATTCAGCACCAGCATCCGCGCAGCGTCCCGCTGCTCCGGCGGACGCTGCGCAATCAACTCCGTCGGCAGGTCAAAATCAAATTCGCTTAATTCCATCGGTTTCGTCCGCGATCCATACGCTCTGCTTCTAAGTATGCTGTACCATCTTAGCGAATCAACACGCGCATTCAGCGCCCCAGGCAGGAATTGTGGCTGAAGATTCTGTCGTCATCACTACTCGAGGAGTCGAGCGCCTGCGCGCCGGCCATTCCTGGGTCTATCGCAGCGACGTTCGCAGCGCCTCGGCGGAAGCCGGCGCTATCATACGCGTGACCGACGAGCGCGGGCGCTATCACGGCCGCGCGTTTTATAGTGACAAGTCGCAAATCGCCGTCCGCCTACTCACGCGCGAAGACGTTGCCATCAACCGGGCTTTTTTCGCCGAGCGTATCCGCCAGGCGGCAGCCTATCGCAAGAACGTGGTCGAGAATACCGAAGCGTATCGCCTGATCTACGGCGAAGCCGACCTGCTGCCCGCCGTGGTCGTCGATGCCTATGGAGATTACCTCGTTATCCAAACACTCAGTCAATCCAGCGAACGCTATAAAAGTCTTCTCTGCGAAATCCTGGTGGAGCAGTTCTCGCCCAAAGGTATCCTCGAGCGCAACGATCCCAAAGTGCGTTTGCTCGAAGGCCTTGAACAGAAAGTCAGCGTCCTGCATGGCAAAGTGCCCGAAGAAATTCTGACCAAAGAGAATGGCATCGCTTTTTACTACGATCTCCGAAACGGACAGAAGACTGGATCCTATCTCGATCAGCGGGAAAATCATGCCGCCGCAGGTCAGTACTCATCGGGAGAAGTCCTCGATTGCTTCGCTTACCAGGGAGGATTCGCGCTTACGATTGCCGGCAAAAGCGCTCACGTGGAGGCTGTCGATATGGCCCCGGGGGCACTAAACATCGCACGCCGCAATCAAGAAGCTAACGCCATCCCAAACGTCACCTTTCGCGAAGCAAACACGTTTGACCTGTTGAAGGAATACGACGAAGTTGGCCGCCGCTTTGATACCGTCATTCTCGACCCGCCCGCCTTCGCCAAGAATCGCGCGAGCATTCCGGCAGCCCAGCGCGGCTATAAGGAAATCAATCTTCGCGCCATGAAGCTGCTAAAACCTGGCGGTTATCTAGTCACCTGCTCCTGCTCCTACCACATCTCTGAGCCTCTGTTTCTCCAAGTCATCGCAGAGGCTGCCATTGACGCACGCAAGACAGCTACAGTCGTAGAACGCCGGACCCAAGCTCGCGACCATCCGATTCTCCTAATCATGCCTGAAACTCACTACCTCAAATGCATGATAATAAGAGTATTATAGTGAGGAAAACCGTTGTTGGATTTAGGGTTCAACCCTGAAGATACTTGACAATGAGGCGCGCACATTCTATTATATCCTTACGCTAACTAGAGAGCGCCCCTTTTCGAAGCAACAAAGCTGGACCACCACGAAACGACGAAGAGGGCCGTGATTCTACCCGGCCCTCTTTTTGTCTTAATAGAAAAGTGAGAAAATCGCACCATGCCGCGGCTCGACAAACTTACCGTCAAAGCCCAGGAAGCGTTGCAAGCAGCGCAAGAAATCGGCGCGCGCTCCGGCCAGCAACAGATTGAGCCTTTACATTTGCTGTGGGCTCTAATCTCGCAGAACGAAGGCGTCGTCCCGCCCTTGCTGGAAAAACTTGGTGCATCACCCGCCACCCTCGCAAGCGAAGTCGAAGCTCAGATCAACCGCCTGCCGAAAATTTCAGATGTTTCGCAGCAGTATCTGAGTCCTGCAACCAACAAGATTCTTGACAAAGCTTTTGACGAAGCCCAGCGACTCAAGGACGAATATGTTTCCACCGAGCACATTCTCCTTGGCATCGCTTCAGATTCTCGCGACCCGGCGGGCCAATTGCTCGCGCGCCACGGCGTGACCCACGCCGCGATCCTGAAAGCCATGACCTCCATTCGCGGCAGCCATCGCGTCACTTCACAAAATCCTGAATCAACCTATCGCGCGCTGGATCAGTACGGTCGTGACCTCACCGACCTGGCCCGCCGAGGCAAGCTGGATCCCGTAATCGGCCGCGACGAAGAAATCCGACGTGTGATGCAAATTCTCGCCCGGCGCACGAAAAACAATCCGGTGCTGATCGGGGAACCCGGCGTAGGCAAGACCGCCATCGTGGAAGGCTTGGCACAGCGCATCGTTGCTGGTGATGTTCCCGAAGTTCTGAAGCCGAAACGCATCGTTACTCTGGACCTTTCTTCACTAGTGGCAGGCACCAAGTATCGCGGCGAATTCGAAGACCGTTTGAAAGCTGTCCTCAAAGAAGTCACTGAATCCCAAGGACAGATCATTCTCTTCATTGACGAGTTGCACACCCTGGTCGGTGCCGGCGCAGCAGAAGGCTCCATGGATGCCTCCAACATGCTCAAGCCCGCTCTCGCGCGAGGGGAGCTGCGCGCAATCGGCGCCACCACGCTGAATGAATATCGCAAGTACATCGAAAAAGATCCCGCGCTGGAACGCCGCTTCCAACCCGTTTTTGTCGGCGAGCCTTCTGTGGAAGACACCATCGCTATCCTGCGCGGACTGAAGGAACGTTACGAAGTACATCATGGGGTACGCATCAAAGATGCGGCCATCCTTGCGGCTGCCATGCTTTCCCAACGTTACATAACCGATCGTTTCCTCCCCGACAAAGCAATCGACTTGATCGACGAAGCCGCCGCAGGTCTGCGCATGGAAATCGATTCGCTGCCTGCCGAGATTGACGAAATCGAGCGCCGCATCATGCAGCTCGAAATCGAGAAGCAAGCCCTACGCAAGGAATCCGACCCGAATTCCCGCGATCGCCTGAAACAAATTGATAAAGAGCTGGCGGCCCTGCGCGAGCAGTCCAACGCCCTGAAGGCGCATTGGCAAACTGAAAAAGATGCCATCGGCCGCATCCGCAAACTAAAAGAGGAAATCGAGCAGCTAAAAGCCGATGAACAGCGCTACGAGCGCGCCGGCGATCTTTCCAAAGTTGCCGAGATCCGATACGGCAAATTGTCTAGCGCTGAAAAAGAATTAAAAGCCGCACAGGACCGCTTGGGTGAGTTGCAGAAAGATCATCCCATGTTGAAAGAAGAGGTTGGCGAAGAAGAAATCGCCAAAATCGTTGGCAAATGGACGGGAATTCCAGTCGGCCGCCTGCTGGAAGGCGAAGTCCAAAAGCTTATTCACATGGAAGAACGCCTCCGCGATCGAGTGGTGGGCCAGGATGAAGCGCTCGCGAGCGTAGCAAATGCGATTCGCCGCAGCCGCTCAGGTTTGGGCGATCCGAACCGTCCTATCGGCTCGTTCCTCTTCCTCGGCCCCACCGGAGTCGGCAAGACCGAACTCGCCCGGGCACTTGCGGAATTTCTGTTTGACGACGAAAAGGCCATCATTCGCCTGGACATGTCCGAGTACATGGAAAGACATTCCGTCGCTCGCATGATCGGCGCGCCTCCAGGCTATGTGGGATATGAAGAGGGCGGACAGTTGACCGAACAAGTTCGCCGCCGTCCATACTCAGTGGTGCTACTCGACGAAATCGAGAAAGCGCATCCGGATGTTTTCAACGTGCTGCTGCAGATTCTCGACGACGGGCGCTTGACCGACGGCAAAGGCCGCGTCGTTGATTTTCGCAATACCCTGATCATCATGACTTCTAACATCGGCTCCTCGGCCATCTTCGAGCTGGCTGCCAAAGATCCGAAAAAAGCGCGCGAACAGGCCATGGCCGCTCTGCGCGAACTTTTCCGTCCGGAATTCCTGAATCGCATCGACGACATCGTGATGTTCAAGCCGCTGGGCAAAGATCAGATCGAGCGCATCATCGAACTGCAAATGCGGAGCCTCACCAAGCGCCTTGCGGAACGCCAGTTGACCATCGAGCTGACTCCGGCAGCCAAGTCTTTGCTCTTCCGCGAAGGCTACGATCCGGCGTACGGCGCGCGCCCCATGAAACGCGCTATACAGCGCCTCATTCAGGATCCGCTCGCGCTGAAGCTTCTCGATGGCGAGATTCATCCTGGCGACCACGTCTTAGTCGACGCGGCCTCCAATACTGGCGAAATGAAAATTACGCGTGAAGTTTTGAAGGCAGGCGCCGCTTAAACTGAAGACCGGACCAGAGGCACAAGTTTATGAAAACTATAAAGACGACATTGCTTCTAACAGCTTTAACGCTACTACTCTTGTTTCTAGGAGAGTCTTTCGGCGGCCAACGTGGCCTGACCATCGCTCTCATCGTAGCCGTGCTGATGAATGTCACGGCATATTTCTTCTCCGATAAAATCGCGCTCGCTTCCAGTGGCGCGCAACCAATCAGCCGAGAAGAAGCCCCGCGTCTCTACGCCGTAATGGAGCGCCTCTGCGCCAAAGCCAATCTGCCCATGCCCAAGCTGTATCTGATTCCACAGCCTGCGCCGAACGCATTCGCCACCGGCCGCAATCCCAGCCACGCATCCGTCGCCGTAACGCAGGGCTTGCTTGAGCTGATGAATGACGACGAACTCGAAGGCGTGATTGCTCACGAACTTTCTCACGTCCGCAATTACGACATCCTCACGTCTTCCATCGCCGCCACGCTTGCCGGCGCCATTATGTGGATCGGCCGTATGGGTCAGTGGGGCATGATGTTCGGAGGGTTCGGCGGAGGTCGCGGCCGGGATCGCGAAGGCGGAGGAATCACCGCTCTCCTAATGCTGATTCTCGCTCCCCTCGCCGCCATACTTCTGCAACTCGGGATTTCTCGGCAGCGCGAATACCAGGCGGACGCTTCCGGCGCGAGAATGGTTGGCCAGCAATACGGCTTGATCAGCGCCCTCGAAAAACTCGGCGCGTACAACCAGAAAATCCCGTCAAACATTCCGCCATCTACGGCCGCTCTTTGCATCGTCGCGCCTTTTTCCGGGCGACAAATCCTCACCGGCCTGTTTAGCACCCATCCGCCGCTCTCGGACCGCATAGCTGAGTTACGAAACATGACTATCACCCGGTGAGAATTCCGCCGTGTCTCAACGAAAACTTGGCGAAACCCCACAAAAGGGGCCTGTAGTGGATATGTTAATCCACCACGCAGAAATCTTTAAAATAGCGTAAAAATTGCAGTACTAAAACGGATCTCGGGGCACGTACTTACCTACCCGATTCCCCTCAAATCCAATAAAATCAATATATTGCACGACCAAGCCCGTTTGGCCCGATTTGGTTCCGCGCTTGCTCCTACAGCCCTCGCAGTCGGCTTCACACAGGAGAAAAGCAATGAGCGAAGAAAGACAAGAAATTATCACAGAGGACGCCGCCGCGCCCCGCTGGGTCGGTATCGTGATCATCGCTCTGGCCGTGGTTTCACTCGTGGCGCTGGGCGCTGGCTGGACGGCCTCTACGCGCTCAAAAGAACTCGAGCAGAATCTGGCGAGCCAGAATGAACAGTTTAAGAAGAACGAAGATGTGCTCAGCCAGCGGCTGGCCAAGTCGGAAGACACCAACGCCCAGCTCCAAGGCGAGCTCAGCGTCGTGACCGACAAGATGAAGCTCACCGAAGGCGAATTGGGCAAAGCCCGCTCGCAGGCGAAGAAGATCAAGGAAGAAGATGCCAAGGAATTGGCCGACTTGCAGAACCAAACCTCCGCGCAGCTCGCAACCAAGGCCAACGTTGACGATGTCAATAAGCTTGGTACCGACATGAACGGCGTGAGGACCGATCTGGAGGGCGAAAAGAACAATCTTCAGATGGCCCGCGGCGAATTCGGCACGTTAATCGCAAAAAACCATGACGAGGTAGAAGAACTCCGGCGTCTTGGCGAACGCGATTACTACGAGTTCAGCATCGACAAGAAAAATAACCGCGAAAAAGTCGGCAACCTGATGGTCGAACTTCACAACACCAATACCAAGAAGAGCCAGTACACCGTGACCATCTTTGTTGACGACCAGCGCCACGATAAGAAGGGGTTGACGGCCAACGAGCCGCTTTACTTCTTTGAGAATGGCGCGCGTGCTCCGCTTGAGTTCGTAGTGAACCAGGTGGGCAAGGACAAGATCACTGGATACCTGAGCGTTCCGAAGGTAAATCAGGCGCACACGCAAGCTGTTTCCGGCGGTAACTAAGGCAGCATAACCCGCGCACTGGCGGGCGGTGGCATGTAACAGAAAGGGGGCGTCCGAGCGCCCCCTTTTTTATTCGGCTTTCTTCGCCGCGCGTTGTTTACGGGTCAGAAACCTTTTCGCCAGGGACGAAAGTTGATCGTGCTTCAGCTTCCCTTGTTCGTACATCTGCACTTTCTTTTTAGCGACTTTCCGCCGGCGGCGCTGCCGCTTTTGAGCTACGTACCGCTTTTCATTTGCCATTCAGTTCCTCCGCAATTAGCGACATCTGATTGTAGCGGAGAAGGAAAATGATGCAAGGTTCGCGTGTGTTTTTGCCTTAAACTTCAAGTACGATTCTTGGAGCTATGCCGGTCACCGCCATCTACGCCAGCCGCATCTTCACTCCCCAGGAGCAGCTTAGCGATAGTGTGATCCTCACAGAAGCCGGCCGCATCCTCGCCATTGGCCATCGCGATGAAGTGAAAATTCCGGCCGGCGCCATTGATTACATCGCCTCGGGCATGATTGTTGCGCCGGGATTTGTCGATGTGCACATACACGGCGCGGGTGGCCACGATGCGATGGAAGCTACCCCCGCCGCGCTCGATTGCATCACTTCCACCGTCGCGCGTTACGGTACCACTTCGATTCTCGCCACAACCGTTACGGCCTCTGTGGACGAAACGTGCCGTAGCCTTGAGGGAATCGCTCAATACATTCGTGCGCATGAGAAATTCGAGCAGGAAAGCGCCGGTCCAGTCGCGGAGATACTAGGCATTCATCTTGAAGGCCCTTTTATTTCTAAGGCTCGCCGGGGGGTGCATCCGCCCGACGCCATCGCGCGTCCTTCCGTGCAAATTCTGGAGAAATTTCGGGCCGCAGCTGACGGTTTAATTCGCATGATTACTGTGGCTCCCGAAATCCCCGGCGCACTTGACTTGATCCGAGCCGCCGTGTCCAACGGAATCGTGGCCGCCATCGGCCATACCGACGCGAATTACGAACAAACCCAAACCGCTATACAAGCCGGAGCGCGCCACACCGTTCATTTCTACAATGCTATGAGGCCGTTTTCACACCGCGACCCGGGAATCATCGGCGCTGTGCTCACCGAGCCCGACGTTACCGCCGAAGTTATCGCCGACGGTATTCACGTTGCCGGCCCGGCGATTCAAGTTCTTCTCGGCACGAAGGGATTCGACACGGTGCTGCTCGCCAGTGACGCCACCGCCGCCACCGGCATGCCCGACGGAAATTTCCGCCTTGGCAATTTTGAAGTGGTGGTAAAAGACGGCGTGTGCCGCAACGTGGAAGGAAAACTCGCGGGCAGCACGTTGACGCTTGATCGCGCGCTTCGTTACATCGTCGCGCTTGGCGTTCCGCTAGCTGACGCAGTACGCATGGCCACAATTCTTCCCGCTCGTCGAGTGAGCCTCGCGGGGAAAAAAGGAATCATCGCTTTGGGCGCCGACGCAGACTTGGTAGTTTTAACTCCCGATCTGCGCGTAGTAGGAGTAATGACCCGCGGCGCGGGCTTGGCCTAATCCCTTTACGCTTCAGCCGGATTTCAATTATGCAGATAAGTGATTGGAAACTCACAGCGCTGGCTTGCGCTGATTCGGAGCACCAGTCCGGTATGTTTTTGCGGTTGTCATTCAGTTCCGCGAAAGAAGAACGGGCGCGCCCATGGAAGTGCAACGCAACTCGTAAGACTTCAATGTAGCGCCGCGGCCTTTAGCGCGGCAGATTTAGACTCTAGAATTTTTTCGGGCTGCGAAGACATTTGCCGACTTCAACAGAATTCAGGAAATTGCTTAAAGTTGTGAGCTGAAGTTGCGACGAGAGTTATCTGGGGATGCCGCGCTAAAGGCCGCGGCGCTACATTGAAACCTTAAACCTCCGCAAAGAGCTGCTAATAGGCAATTAGTGAGCGAAGGCCTTTACTTCACTGAGGGTTCAGAGGGATTTTTAAGGCTTCGGCAAGCTTGTAAGGATCAAACGGGCTGGCGGCAAAAAAAAGGCCGTCAATCTCCAATGTAGGAACCTTGCGTCGACCATTATTCGCTCGGAGCACAAGCTCTTCGGCGTCAGGGGATTCGTCGATATTTACTTCCCGAAACGGGATTTTTCTCTCTCGGAGAAACTGCTTGGCCCGCCTGCAGTCGCAGCACCAGCCTGTCGAATAGACCGTAATTTCAGCCATTTTGCGCCCCGGTTAACCTTCGTTGACCTTCTCAATGTTACAGTTATTGGATGCTGGCTGGCGTTTGCGGATGCCGCCCTGCGGCCAACCAGTAAATCGGTGTCGTTTTGGTACTGTGCTGCAAGCCCCCCTGATACAGCGAGTTACGAGGATATCTACTGAGCTCTAGTGCTGCGATGTCTTCGAACCGCCGCCCTTAGAAGCTGTCTGTAAGCGCGCGTTAGCCCGTTCAATCTTGGCTTCCGCTTCCCTAGATTCGGCCTCTGGCGTCCCAGGTTTTGCGGCTTCGGCTTGCGCCTGCTGGAGCGCTGCATGAGAGCGCGCCACGTCGATTTCTTCGGCTCGCTCTGAAAGTCCAGCCAGCACAATTACGCGATCGGGAAGCACTTCCGCGAATCCGTTGATCACCGACAAATACCCTGTCTGCCCGTCTTTGCGATACGTGAGCGTTCCGATGCCCAATAAAGTAATCAGTGGAGCGTGCCCAGGCAAAATGCCCAGGTAGCCGTCCTTGCCAGGCATCTCGAGCGATTGCACGTTCTCGCTGAGCACGTGCCGCTCCGGCGTAACCACTTGCAGTTCGATGGTTTCAGGTAGCATGTATTTGCAGGCTTGCTGGCTCGAAATGAAAACTACGCCACCGCCGCCATCTTCTCCGCCTTTTCCTTGACTTCTTCGATCGTTCCGACCATGTAGAAAGCTTGTTCCGGCAAATCGTCGTACTTTCCTTCCACGATTTCCTTGAAGCCGCGCACGGTGTCTTCCACCTTCACGTACTTGCCTTCCAGTCCGGTAAACTGCGCCGCCACGTTCATCGGCTGCGATAGGAATTTTTCAATCTTGCGCGCGCGCGTCACTGTCTGTTTGTCGTCATCCGAAAGCTCTTCGATTCCAAGAATCGCAATAATGTCCTGCAATTCCTTATAGCGTTGCAGGACAGATTTCACAGCGCGCGCCACATTGTAGTGATCCTGCCCCACGATGCGCGGGTCCAAAATTCGCGAGAAACTCGCAAGAGGATCTACCGCCGGATAAATTCCGCGCTCCACAATCTGCCGGCTCAAGTTCGTGGTGGCGTCCAGGTGCGCAAACGTGGCCGCGGGCGCCGGATCGGTGTAGTCGTCCGCCGGCACGTAAATCGCTTGCACCGACGTGATCGATCCGGTCTTGGTGGAAGTAATGCGCTCCTGCAACTCGCCGATTTCCGTGTTCAAGTTCGGCTGGTATCCCACGGCTGAAGGCATGCGGCCGAGCAGCGCCGAGACTTCCGAACCCGCCTGCACGAATCGGAAAATGTTGTCGATGAAAAGCAGCACGTCCAGATGTTCCTCATCGCGGAAATATTCCGCCACCGTCAGTCCGGTCAATCCCACGCGCAAACGCGCGCCGGGCGGTTCGGTCATCTGCCCGTAAATCAGCGCACAACGCGATTTCTCCGAGTTCCCCGGCACCACCACGCCCGATTCCTGCATTTCCAGCCACAGGTCATTTCCTTCGCGCGTGCGCTCGCCCACTCCCGCGAAAACGGAAACGCCGCCGTGTTTCATCGCCACGTTGTGAATCAATTCCTGAATCAAAACCGTCTTGCCTACGCCCGCGCCGCCGAACAACCCAATCTTGCCGCCTTTCAAATAAGGCTCGATCAGGTCCACCACCTTGATGCCCGTCTCAAACATCTCCAAATTTGTGGACTGATCTTCGAGCGACGGCGCCGGACGATGGATCGGATACCGCTTGTCCGTCTTCACCGGACCCAATTTGTCGACCGGTTCACCCAGTACGTTCAGCACGCGTCCCAGCGTAGCGCGGCCCACCGGCACTGAAATCGGCTCGCCCAGGTTTATGGCTTTCATTCCGCGAACCAGTCCCTCCGTCGGCTTCATCGCTACGCAACGTACGCGCCCTTCTCCGAGCTGCTGTTCCACTTCCGCGACGATATCGAGAGGCTCCGGAACGTCAAATCCTTCGCTGGTGATGCGCACCGCGTGGTGAATGAACGGCAGGTGATGTTCCTGAAACAAAATATCCACCACCGGCCCAATCACCTCAACTACGTGACCGATCTTTTCGTCGCCTTTATTTTCCGCCATTCTGTTCTCCTGAGTTTTTCAAAAGCGCCGCGAACTACGACATTGCGGAAGCTGCGCCGCTCACAATTTCGATAATTTCCTTGGTAATTCCGGCCTGCCGTATCTTGTTCATCTGCAAAGTTAATTTGTCGATCAGCTCCGACGCGTTTCGCGTCGCCGCGTCCATCGCCGTCATGCGCGCTGCGTGCTCAGCCGCCGCGGACTCCAGCAAAATTCGAAAGATTTCAGTCTCTAGATAGCGCGGCATCAAAACCTTGAAAATTTCGTCCACCGGCTGCTCGTAAATATAATCCACCAGAAATTCGTCGCCTCGGGGCGCCCGTTCCATGGGCAGCGAGCTGTCCGGACCTGCATGGCTGGCCAGCGATTTCTCCCCATCCTTTTTCTCCCGGTCCACTACTTCCGGATCGATCGGCAACAGTTTTTGAACCGTCAGGTTCTGCACCATCACATTCTTAAACTCGTTATAAACGGCGTACACCGCATCCACTTCGCATCTGATGTAAAGCTCCGCAATCTTTGCGGAGATTTCTTTCGCCTTGGAAAATTCCACCTTCGCCGACACATCCAAGTATTCCCCAACAAAATTCAGCCCGCGCTTGCGGAAGGTATCGCGCGCTTTCTTGCCCACCACCATCAGCTCGAGTTTCTTCGATGAATGCTCGTGCATGAATTCAGTCGCGCGCCGAATCACATTGGAGTTAAATGCACCCGCCAGGCTGCGATCTCCGGTAACCACCAGCACCAAAATCTTGTCTTCGCCGCGCCGAACCAGAAGCGGATGCGAGATATTTTCCATACGCGCCGCCGCCGAGCGCAACACGCGCAATATCTCGCGCGCGTACGGCCTGGCCGCGAACACGCCTTCCTGCGCGCGCCGCAACTTTGCCGCCGCAACGAACTTCATCGCGCGCGTAATTTGCTGCGTATTCTTCACCGAGCGAACGCGCCGCCGATAATCGAGTAGTGTAGGCATGAACCGTGAGTTAGGCAGTCATCTTATAAGCTAATGCGCAGCCGGTGCAGGGGCCGGGGTCGGAGCAGCCGCAGGCGAGTCTGCTCCTCGCTCCTGTTTCGGTGGAATCTTTTGCTGAGCTTTGTCTTCTTCCTTCTTCGCATTATCTCCCTGCTTGGGTTTCTGCGGCAGCGAAGCTTTAAACGCTTCCTTGAACGCATCCAGCGCCTTCTTGGCCTCGGCCTTGATCGTGTCGTCAAACGCCTTCTTCTCGCGCAGCGCCTTCAGCAGTCCGTTATAGTTCGTCTCGATAAACGGATACATCTCCAATTCGAATCGCCGGCATTCCGAAACTTCCAAATCCTCCAAATAACGGTTCGCCGCCGCATAAATAATCAAAACCTGCTTCTCCACCGGCAGCGGCTGATACTGATCCTGCTTCAAAATCTCCACGAGACGTTGGCCGCGGGCTAGCTGCGCCTGCGTCGCTTTGTCCAATTGCTCGGTTCCGAACTGCGCGAACGCGGCCAAATCGCGATACTGCGCCAGATCCAAACGCAACGTGCCGGCCACTTGGCGCATAGCCTTAATCTGCGCGTTGCCGCCCACGCGGCTCACCGAAAGTCCTACGTTCACCGCAGGCCGAACGCCGCTATTAAAGAGATCCGCTTCCAGGTAAATCTGCCCGTCCGTGATCGAAATCACGTTCGTCGGAATGTAAGCCGAAATGTCGCCCGCCTGCGTTTCGATCACCGGCAGCGCGGTCAGCGATCCCGCTCCCAGTTCATCACTCAATTTCGCCGCGCGCTCCAGCAACCGCGAATGCAAAAAGAAAACGTCCCCAGGGAACGCCTCGCGCCCGGGAGGACGCCGCAGCAGAAGCGAAATTTCGCGATAGGCCTGCGCGTGCTTCGACAGATCGTCGTAAAAACAAACCGCATGCCGCTTCGAATCGCGAAAATATTCGCCGATAGCACATGCTGCGAACGGCGCAATGTACTGCATGGACGCCGATTCCGAAGCCGACGCCGCCACCACGACGCTGTGCTCCATCGCGCCATAATCCGTCAAAATCTTTACGATCTGCGCAATGGTTGACCGCTTCTGCCCAATCGCGCAGTAAATACAAATCATGTCGCCGCCGCGCTGATTGATAATCGTGTCCAGAATAATCGCGGTCTTTCCGGTCTGCCGATCGCCGATAATCAACTCGCGTTGCCCGCGCCCAATCGGAATCATCGCGTCGATGGACTTGATACCCGTCTGCACCGGCTCGCGCACCGGTTGACGATCCACCACGCCAGGCGCCAATCGTTCCAGCGGATTGCGCACGTCCGTTTGTATCGGCCCTTTGTCGTCCACTGGATTTCCCAGCGCGTCCACGACTCGGCCCAGCAGTGCGTCACCCACCGGCACCGACATAATTTTGTTCGTGCGCTTGACGGTGTCGCCTTCCTCAATCTCCGTGTAATCGCCGAGCAGCACGACGCCAACCTGATCCTCTTCCAGGTTCAGCGCGATTCCGAAAACATCGTGCGGAAACGCCAGCATCTCGCCCGCCATGCACTTATCCAGCCCATGAACGCGCGCGATTCCGTCGCCGACCGAAATCACCGTCCCCACTTCGTCCACTGCCAGCGTTTGCTGGTAGTGTTCGATCTGCTCTCGCAATATTTTTGTAATCTCGTCGGCTTTGATGTTCGCCATTCTTGCTCCTAATTTTTCGATGAACTATTCCGTTTCCAATTGCTCGCGCAGACGGTTCAGTTGTTCGCGCACCGACCCGTCGTAAATCGTGGAACCCACGCGCACCACCACGCCGCCCAGCAACGCTCGGTCCTCGCGATACTGCGCTTTGATTCGCTTTCCGGTGCGCCGCTCCATCACGGCTGTCAACTCTTTTTTCTCCGCGTCGCTTAATTCCTTGGCCGAACTCACTTCCGCTTCGGCGATTCCCATGCGCATATTCAATTGCTGTTCCAGCGCCGCGAGCATCTCGCGAAACATTTGCGCGCGCCGGTGAGCTACCACCAAATAAATAAAATTCCGCACCGTTTCATCGATGCCCATTTTCCCGGTAATTTCCCGGATCACTTTTTCCTTAATCTCCTGGCTCACCGCCGGAGTTTCCAAAGCGTTACGCAACTCCGCCGAAGAATAAAACACGTCCAGAAACGCCGAAAGGTCGCCCTTAACGTCACGTTTCCGCTCCAGCCCGACGGTTGCCAGCGCGGCAGCATAGCGTTCTGCCACTGCGCTCAATTGACGCTCCTTTCCAACTCAGCTACGAATGTGCGAAATAGTCCAGCCTCGGCTTGCGGCGTCATCTCTTTCCGCAGCATCGCTTCCGCGCGCTCAATGGCCAGCCGCGCCGCATGCGCCTTCAGTTCCTGGTTCGCCGCGCGTCCAGCCGCTGCTATTTCCATCTGCGCCGCATGCTCGATTTTCTCCGCTTCGGAACGAGCCGAATCGTGAAGCCGCTTCGTTTCCGCTTGCTGATCCCGCTTGCCTTCCTCTCGTATCCTCTTGATCTCCGCGTCCAGACCGCCCAGCTTCTGTTCGATTTCCTTTTTCTGGCGCTCGGCGGCTTCGCGCGCCCGCGCGCCTTCCGCGATTTTTCCCGATATCTCCTCCGCTTGCGCGCGGAAATAAGGGCCGCCCCATTTCACCGCCGCGTATGCAATCCCCAAAAAAACGATGGCAAAATTCAGCCAGCGGAATATGTAGCCAGTTGGGGTTTCCACCGCCGGCGTTTCGTTCTCTTGTGCCAGCACCGGCCACACTGCCAGCAACAGAAATACGGACAAAAATCCCAAAACTCGCGCCACGCGCTTCATCGCGACGCTCCCTGCGGAGATGGACTTTCCAGGATCGTGCGCACAATTTCCGCTGCGAGGGAATCGGTCTGGAGCGCCGCTTCGCGGCTCGCTACGGTCAGCTCATCCGCGATTTTCTTCTTCGCCGCCACCACTTCTTCCAAAGCACGCGAGCGCATTGCTTTCAGCAGGCGGGCCCGCTCATCCAAAGCCGCTTGCCGCGCCGCTTCCTGCTGCGCGTAAATTTCAGCGCGAACCTTTCGCAGTCTTTCGTCGTACTCCTGCAACTCCCGGGCCGCTTCGGCTTCGAGCTCCGCGGCTTCCCGGCGTGCTCCCTCAATCTTCGCGTCGCGTTCTGCCATCGCTTTCTGAATCGGCGTGAAAAAAGCCCAGCGCAGAAACAAATAGAAAAGAAAAACGATAACCACAGTGGGCGCAGCTTGAAGGAACAACTCAGCGAGCTGGCGGAGGATTTCCATGGTCAGGAGATAGTACGGATCAGGCGCCCCGTTTAGAAATTGTTTGCATGCTTCCGGGGCGACACCATCGCTCGCCCGAACACACTTCTAGGATCAACAAAGCTCGTGATTATCGCATCGCCATGGGCTTCCGTCAACGCCGAGCTTAGCCCGCCAAAGGTCAGACCTTTCAGCAACTTATGCTCACGCCCACAGTCCCATTCAAGACTGGAAGACGTCTTTTTTGCTGATTACCACCCAAAGTAACAGCGCCAGCAGTGGAACCGCGAAAATGACGCCAAACCAGATCGGAAAATGCATCACCTGCGCCGGGTTCGACGAGCCTTGCATATCGCGCATCATATCGCCCATAGCTTGATCGAACCGCGCCTGCGTCCCCGGAATGAGCACCATCGTCAGTGAGTTGAAAATCAAAAATTGAAAGTAGTAAATCGCCAGCGTGCGTCCCCAGGCCCTGAGCTTCAGCAAACCGAATGCTGTCAGCGATTGAACCAGCGCCAGCGCAAACATAATCAGCGACGCGAAAGTTCCCTTGAAAAAGAAACCAAAAAAGAACACCGGCGGATTCACAGACAGTCCCAGAACCCCAATGAACGCGCTGATTAGCAGGTACCACGCGATCAGCGTGATGCTAAGCGGGCGCGCACCCGAGCCAATCATCGAGTCATCCGATATTCGCTGCGGCGACGCGCCGGGGAGCTTTGGAAATTGTTCCTTCGTGGATCGCTTATTGAAAAAGTAAAGCCACCACCCACCGAGCACCGCAAGAGCTGCGTACAACAGCGTGAAAAAAATCCGCATACCGGTCAAAAGGTTCGGCGTCAACTGCGGATTCACCGCGGTCCCCGGCGGCGGAAACGGCACCATCAGAAACATCAGCAGTCCTGGAATGCAGAGAAATACCAACAATGCGCTGAAAACCATCATAGAAACCCGGGACCATTCACGTAAACGGAGCAAAGCCATCCCCGTCGAGATGCCCCAGACCCCGGCTGCGAAAAGCAGAACCGCGGTGATCATCATGAAATACTTGAAAAACTGCGCCTGGTTTTGAGGAACGGAAACACCACTAGTGGAGGCGAATAGCATCATGAAACCCACCAGCAGCGCGAACGCGCTACCGAGTAGAACAACAACGGCAGAAATCGTCACGCCAGCCGATCGATTCATAACCCGCCCAGGCCAAGTTTTGCGCAGGAGTATACAACACCAAGCGCTGTCTCTCCTTCGGAACCGGCATTCTAACTCTGGCGAAATTCCGAGTGGCGTGCTTAGATAAAGCTATAGAATGGGCGCTTCGGCGGCCTGCGACGTAACCGCAATAAGGAGATTCCTTAAAATGCCATCTTTCCCCGGAGTCGATTTCCTCGACTTCGATTCGCTCTTGAGCGACGAGGAAAAACTCGCGCGACAAACCGCTCGTCAATTTGTGGACGACCAGATCATGCCCATCATCGAGCAATACAATCGCGAAGGAAAATTTCCGGCGCAGCTTGTTCCGCAGATGGCCGAGCTGGGACTTTTCGGCGCGAGCCTGAAAGGCTACGGCTGCGCGGGAATGTCCAACGTGGAGTATGGCCTGGTCACTCAGGAACTCGAGCGTGGCGATTCCGGCCTGCGAAGTTTTATTTCCGTGCAATCCGCGCTGGTGATGTATCCCGTCCACGCATTCGGTTCCGACGCGCAAAAAGACAAATGGCTACCACTGCTGCAACAGGGAAAAGCGATCGGCTGCTTTGGCCTCACCGAACCGCAGTTCGGGTCCAATCCGGGTGGGATGCTCACCCGCGCCGTAAAAAAAGGCGATGGCTACGTTCTGAACGGCGAGAAAATGTGGATCACCAACGGCTCCATCTCTGACATCGCCGTGGTATGGGCGAAAACAGAAGACGACAAGATTCGCGGCTTTCTGGTGGAAAAAGGCACACCCGGTTTCAAGGCTTGGGACGTCCACGGAAAATATTCGCTGCGCGCTTCGGTCACTTCCGGCTTGGCGATGACCGATTGCAGAATCCCGGCGACGAATCTGCTTCCCGGCGTGGAAGGATTGAAAGGCCCGCTCTCCTGCCTGAACCAGGCGCGCTACGGAATCGGTTGGGGCGCCATCGGCGCAGCCATGGCCTGTTATGATTCAGCCCTCACCTACGCCAAACAGCGCAAACAATTCGATAACAAACCCATCGCCTCGCATCAACTGGTGCAGGAAAAACTCGTCTGGATGATCAACGAAATCACCAAAGCGCAGTTGCTCGCGCTCCAGGTGGGAAAACTGAAAGACCAGGGGCGCGTGCACCCCTCGCACATTTCCATGCTGAAGATGAATAACGTGTGGATGGCGCTGGAAACGGCTCGCATGGCCCGCCAGATCCTCGGAGCTAACGGCATCGTGGACGACTACCCAATCATGCGGCACATGAACAATCTCGAATCCGTGATCACATACGAAGGCACTCACGACATTCATAAGCTGATCATCGGCGAACGCATCACCGGAATCGCGGCCTTCGAATGAGCCTGAGCCATCGGTGCTCTTTCCGCTTCAGGCTCTTCGTGGCGTTAGCGCTGGTGTTGATTGTGCCGCATGCCTCGCGCGCTGGGGACTCAGTGGCAGCAAAGCCAAAAATTCGCGCTATCACGGCTTTCGTCCGCCTCGACCGCCCGCATTACAAAGAACAAATCCAAGACACCCTGAATTTTCTGCGCCAAGCTAAAGCTACGTTCGAAAGATCCGGATATGAAGTCCAGACCATTCGCATTACCACGCAGCCTTTCCCGGAATACACGCGCGATTTGTCCGAAGCAGAAACGCTGGCATTCTTCCGCGACTATGACGCGTTGGCGATGAAAGAAGGATTCGACGCCTCCATCGGTCCCGCCATGATGAAAGACACCGACGATCCGCGCGAAGCCGAGTTGCTGGCAAAAATTCTTGCCGGTGCCAAGACTTTGGAAGGTTCCATCTTCATCGGTGGCGAAGACGGCATTCATTGGAAGTCCATTCGCGCTGCAGCCGGCGTGATGAAGTATCTGGAAGCCAACACCCCCCACAGTCAGGGAAATTTCAGCTTTAGTACGTCGTCTTTCGTTCCGGACGGCACGCCGTTTTATCCCGCATCGTATCTCGCAGGCGAAGACCGGCAATTCGCCATCGGCTTGCAGTCGGCAAACGTGGTCGCTGATGCATTCGCTTCCACAAAATCTCCAGACGCTGCCGAGGAAGAGGTTGAAGTCCTCGCTAACTGTTTATGCTCAGCAGGTGGAAAAAACCGCGAAGGAAATCAGCCGGAGTACCGGCTGGAAATACGACGGGATCGATCTTTCCCCAGCGCCCCTGAAAGACATTTCGATCGGCGGCGCGATCGAGAATTTTCTCGGCGCGCCCATCGGCACGAGCGGCACCATGACCGCCGCCGCGTTAATCACCCGCGCGCTCAAAGCGATCCCCGTGACGCAAGCGGGCTATTCCGGATTGATGCTGCCTATCCTGGAAGATTCGGTACTTTCGCAACGCTGGAGCGAAGGACGTCTCTCCATCGATGCGCTGCTTTCGTGCTCCGCGGTTTGCGGCACCGGCCTTGACGTGATTCCGCTTCCAGGAGACATTTCAAGCGAGCAGCTCGAGAAGATTCTCGGCGACGTGGCCAGCCTCTCGGTGAAATGGCACAAACCGCTCTCCGCGCGCCTGCTCCCCGTTGCCGGGAAAAAAGCCGGCGACCAGACCGAGTTTGACGATGCTTTTCTGGTAAACGCAAAAATACAACCGCTCCCGTGATTCGATTCAAAATAATCCTAGACACTTCGCCTTGTTTCAAAACATCCCAATTGGATTATGATAGGCGCCCCGAGCGGAAGTCCCCGACGCTCGGATTCACTTTCGCTTCTCAGGAGCCATGATGGAGAAAGCACTCAGCCTGGAATTTTTGCGCGTGGTAGAGCGTGCCGCTATCGCCTCGGCGCACACCATGGGCTTGGGGGACCGCCATAAGTCCGATCAGATGGCTGTGGAAGCCATGCGCTCGGAGATGGACTCGGTGGGCATGGACGGCACCATTGTCATCGGCGAAGGCGAACGCGACGAAGCTCCCATGCTCTTCATTGGCGAAAAAGTGGGCGCCGCCGTCCGCGATAAAAGCCGCAAATATCCGGAAGTCGATATCGCCGTTGATCCTCTAGAAGGCACGAACCTTTGCGCCACCGGCGAACCAAACGCCATCGTGGTCCTCGCGGCAAGCGATCGCGGCGGGCTGCTTCACGCCCCCGATCTTTACATGGAGAAAATAATCGTAGGCCCCTCCTGTAAAGGCGCGGTCGAGTTGGATGCTCCGGTCGCGGACAATTTGAAAGCGATTGCGAAACGCCTCAACCGCAAAGTGGAAGACCTCGTTATCATCGTGCTCGATCGGCCGCGCCACGAAGATCTGATCGCGCAGATTCGCGCCGCGGGCGCTCGCATCCGGCTAATCTCCGACGGCGATCTATCTGCCGGCATCAGCGCTGCGGTGGTTGGCACCGGCGTGCACGCCGTGATGGGTATCGGGGGCGCTCCCGAAGGCGTTCTCACCGCCGCGGCTCTGCGCTGTCTAAACGGCCAAATTCTCGCTCGCCTGGTAGTTTCCAAACCCGAGCATCACGAGCGCATCGCCCAAATGGGCATCAAGGATCCCAAGCGCATTTACAACACGGAGGATCTCGCCCCTGGTAAGAAAATCATCTTCGCATGCACCGGCGTCACCGGCGGGGGCCTGCTTCGTGGCGTGCGCTTCTTCGGCGAAGGAACCCGCACGCATTCGCTGATCTTAACTTATGACGATCGGCAGGTACGCTTCATCGATACCGTGCATCTGGAGAAGCGGCCGGACGTAAAAGTTGTTTTTTACTAACGCCGCGCTCGCTGATACCGATTGGCGCGCTATGTCCGGGGCGAAACATTACGCACTCACAACTCGTATATTGGTTTGATTTGCTTGAGAGGTGATTCATGGCTACCCAGCCGACCCATCCCGCCGTGCAACCCAACCCCGAGGCCCAGCGCCGAACCAACGCAATCTGGTGGATCCTGGGAATTGTGGCCGCCGGCATCATTGTCATGTTTCTCTGCGGTTTGATGGTTGCAGGTCTTTTCATTCGCCATCTGAAGATTCACAGCTCGGGCAACAAAGTAGCCATCGAGACTCCGGTTGCCTCCATTTCAGTGAATGGCGACAGTCCCCATGCCACGGGCCTCGAGATTTATCCCGGTGCCGTGCCTTCCTCCAATAACAAAAACGCGAGTATCGATCTCAGCGCAAATGACTCCAGCGTAGGAATCGCCACCGAGGAATATCAGACGAAGGACCCTATCGACTTCGTGCAGGCCTGGTACAAAAAACATCTCGGCCCGGATTTTCATTTGGAAACAGGCGAGGAGAAAGTGGGCTATGTCAAGGGTTCGGTAAGCCTGCACGACAGCGACGTCGCATTCGTGGATGATCGCCACAACGGAGCGCGCGTAGTCGCTCTGAAGAAAATTCCCGCAGGAACTCAAATTTCGCTCGTACGCGTAGGCAAAAAAGAGACGCAGTAATTTCAACTCACAACAGAAGATTTGGCTTTGGCTGGATTACGCGCTGAGTTTTTGCTATGGCGGGAAGGATGAGACGGTGTGGCACAGCCGGATTTCTTCCGGCTGTGCCATCATCCGTAGTTAGTAGGTTATTTCTTTACTTTCTTCTTAGCTGCAGCGACTCCGAGCGTTCCCTGCTGTTGGAGTTGCCCGCCAAATACGCTGGTAAGTCCGTCCGCTCCGTCCTCTATCCAGAACAATTGACCACCGCTTGCCTGGTAGACGTTAGCATCGTAAGGGATGGTGACTGGCGTTGCAGCGCCGTTACTCACGGTGAAGGGTGAGATCGTATAGCGCCCTATACCCGTGTTAACTGGGTCCGGAGTAATGGGAGCCGCAAAGCTCACAGTAGCAGAAGGGTTAAGACCCAGATCACCAAACGGATCGCTTATCGTTCCGCTTCCCGTGAGGCTTGTTGTGGCTGCAGCATTACCAACGAAATCCACTTCCCCACTGTTAAACGGAAGAGGATCGGCAGCGCTGGGGAATAGATCCTGCAGACCGACGACATAGTTGCCCGTAAAGTCCGAGTTCATGGTGCTGGTTTGAGGTACCAAAACCCCCACGCCGCCAAGGTTTGTAGAGAGGTCGACAATGAGCGCTCCTCCACCCCCTGAGGCGTTATTTGGGTCCTCGACATTAATGGTTGGATCCACCATATAGACTCCGAGCTGAGTGACGTCTACGAGGCCGCCTGTGATTGTCAAGCCCCCGTACCCGTTAGCGCCGGCAACAGCGCCAATCGTGTAGGTGCCAGTGATGGTAGCCGCGTCCACGAAGTTAGGAGGGTTCATCACGAACTCAAGTGGGAGTTCGTTGGCATCCGCGATACCGGTAAACGTGCCCGATCCATTGGGAACAATCTGGCCGACCGCGTCATAGTCGACGAAACCCGCGAACGTTCCTTGGTCGAAGAAGACCGAGGTGGGAAGCGACGCATTTGTGAACGTGCCCGTCCCTTGGCCAAGCGCTGAACCCACGGCGGCATAGGCGGGATGAGCGGCGCTAGGGTTTGTAACAACGATGCGTATCGCTTCGGGACCGATAACATAGTAGGCCCAGTTTGTGCCAATGGGAGAAGGGCTGCCGGGACTAGTGATGATAATTGTCCCGCGACCAAACGTGTCTACTGTTGCCCCCACCGTTCCGGTGAAAGCGGTTTGCGTACTAATGCCGCCAGCGTCGTTGAGGTCATAGGTGCCTGCAACAGCACTCGCTGGAGTTCCCGAAAAGGCAAACACACCGCCCAAAGCCACATCCTCGCCACTGTTTCCGAGCCCCGAAAGCGCGAAAGCGAAGTTGCTGCTAAGGGTGCTGGGCAACGTCTGAAGATCCATACTTCCGCTGGATGTGTTCACTCCATCAGACTCAATGATGAGCGCATGGTCGTTGTTTGCGAAGTTCACCGCAAAAGTTTCCGTGCCGGAGGCTCCAAGGCTCGGGTTGTTTGTCACCAACGTCATCGTTCCAAAACCATTGGCGTCAATCGACAGATTTCCGCTGGTAATCATGTCTCCGGTAGCGGGCGAAGAAAGTCCGTTTCCGTCGTTGAAGTCCTGCTCGCCGGTGAGTGTGCCATCCGCCAGGATCGTCACTGCGCCGGCAATAGAGTAAACGACGTTGATGGTTGTAGGAGTTCCTGCAACGACGCCATCCACACCGCTGGCATAGAATGCGAAATTGCCGGATATTCCATTGTTTACCTGAATGGTGACGTTCGCCGTCGCTGTCGCCGACGCATTCTTCTCGGAGGTAGCGGTAATGACTACAGGTCCGACGGTGGTGGGAGCGGTGTAGGTGGTGGCCATCCCACTAGAGGTCATGGCCGGATTAAATGATCCGCAGGTGCCAACAGGGGTGCAACTCCAGGTAACTCCTTCGCTGTTGCCGGTAACAGTAGCGATAATCTGTGCGGTACCCCCAGGAGCGAGAGTTGCCGGAGGGGGCGTGGATATGGTCACGCTGACATGCGATGAACTGCCGCAGCCCGAAATGTAAGTCACACTGAGCAAAACAAGCACGATCATCCAAAGAGTTTTGCGATTCACAGTTGGCCTCCTTTTGACTCAGTCGAAGAAGCGCTGTTCCGCGCCGGGTGTGCCAGCGGGTATCCGCGTTCGTTGCGGAGCTGGTACGTGCGGCCGCCCGCTTGCAGTGTCCTGATCACAAACACTTGCTTGTTTTGCGACGTCATCATTAGTCCCGTGACCTTAACCTGCTCACCTGAAGAAATGGAGATGCCCCATTTGGGGTTCAAAGCGGAGGGAGTCAGCTTTCCGTTGACCGTGCCAATTTTGGTCTGGAGGACTAGGAAATCTTTCGTTCGCGCGTCAGAGGATTTCCCTGGGACGCTTTCTACGGTGCCGCTAAGCGTTACTTCTTTGCTGACGTCATATTTCGGCGGGACAGCGGATTTAGTTGTCGCGGCAGCCGTCTGCGCGTAGCCCGGCGTCGCGAGTGAGAAAAAAGCCAGAAGGACTAACGCCCCAAGTTCTGGACACCCTCTTTTCATTTCTTCCTCCCAATGGATTTTGTAATGGAAAGCGGTTAGCCGGACAGCGTTGTGACTTCGTTGGGCTGGGAGTCACTACTATCGCAGAGCCGCTTTCAGGAATCAATTTTTTTGAAACTTTCGGAACGCCTAGTGCGAAGCTTAACCATTCTCGGGTCAACGGATTGGATCTCGATGAACGCCGCCGAATGCTTCAGCTGCGGCTGCCTATGGCCGCTTCTAGAACCCAGCAGAGATAATAAAGCAGGCGGTCCCTGGAATTTCTGCAAACGCGCGGCAAGGTTCCCAAGTAACAACAGAGGTTGGTGACAAACTTGGCACTAAACAACGATTCAGCCCATGGGCCCCAGTGGCAGCGTCGAGTCTCTCGCCACCTATACAAACGAAATCCACGAATCTACAGCTACGAGTTGAGAACGCTTGTTTGACCGATTGCGAGAGGGCCGCTATAATTAAGGTTTCGTCGGCGCACGATATTCGCGCCAAGCAGGGCTTTGCGATCGATCGCCGCCCGGTTGAAGTGCCCACCGTTTGCTTGCATTAAACCGCAGGTTTGCGAAAAGCTTGGCTAACGGCGGAGAAAAGTCTTTAAAACAGCCTAGGAGCACCGATGCTAAAGTCCACTCAATTGCGCCCCGGAATGATCATCATGCACGAAGGCGATCTCCATGTGATTTACAGCGTGGACCATCGCACTCCCGGAAACAAACGCGGTTCCATGCAAACCAAGATGCGCAACCTGCGCAGCGGCTCGATGATGGATTATCGCTTCCGCGCGGAAGAATTCGTCGAAAAAGTAACCGTGGATGAAATTGAATTCGAATACCTCTACAGCGATGGCGACGGCCACCATTTCATGAACTCGCAAAACTACGAGCAGCTTGCGCTGCAGAATGACATCGTCGGCGATACCAAAGATTACCTGATCCCCAATTTGCCGGTGAAAATAGAATATTACGACGATAAACCCATCGGCGTACTTCTGCCCGACACGGTTGATCTGACCGTCGTCGATACCGAACAGACCATCCAGAAAGCCACTGCCAGCGCGGTGATGAAGCCCGCCAAGCTGGAAACCGGCTTGGTGATTAACGTGCCGCCTTTTGTCGGTAATGGCGACAAAGTGAAAGTGGACACCTCTGAAGCTCGCTACATTCAGCGCATCCAGTAACCCGTTCCGGCGATGTGATCGCCTGGGTTTGACTGCGTGAGCGCCCTAAGCTACGGAACTTTTTCGCATTTTGAGTGTTCTGTAACTCCGTAGAACGCCGCTGAACGTAAACCAAACATGAAAAGTTACTTTTCGAGATCGCTCAGCACCGCTCTTGTGTTGTTTTTTGGCGTTCTATCGGCTTGTTCGGCTCAAACTCCTCAGAAAATCATCGATGATTATTTGCGCGTCGAAGGCGGTGCGAAAGCGCTGGCGAAAGTTCAATCCGTGACAATTACCGGGAACTTGAAGGACGAATCGGCCGAGACTAGCGGTTCTTACTCGCTGATTACCAAGGCTCCTAATAAATTCTATTCCGAGATTCTTATCGAGCCGCAGCACACTATTGTCGCCTCCAACGGAATGTCCGCTTGGAGCCAGGAAGCCGCTGGCGCGCCTCACACCTTTACCGGAGCGGAAGCGGTTGAATGGGCGGCTACCGGGCGTTATCTGAACGAGCATTTGGTGAACGCGAAGAAGGACAAGATCGGAGCGAGACTTGTTGGAGTCGAGAATGTTTCTGGCCGCCAGGCCTATCACGTGGAATTCTTGATTGCTTCAGGAGTTACACGTGAAGTGTTCTTCGACACGCAAACTCATCTGATCGTTCGCGAGATACTTCCACCTCTCGGGTTGAAATTCTCGCCTGCCAGCGACAAAGCAAATTCCCAAACAGCCGAAACACAACCCGCGGGAGTCCCAGAGAAGATCGATTATTTCGATTACAAGCCGGTAAACGGCATCTTGGAACCCAATCGCATTGAGTTACACCGCGGCGGCCACGTCTATCAAATTGCGGTCACGCGCGTGGAAATAAATGCGCCGGTACAAGACTCCATTTTTGATTTTCCGCGCAAAGAGGACCGTCCACTGCCGGATATAGCAAAGCTTCTGATCGATATCGACAAAAATCAACGAACGGTTGAAGAAATCCTGAAACAGTACACTTGCCATTTGAGCGAGGAAGAAGAAAAAACGGATTCCAATGGCCAGGTTACCTCGCGCTCGGTAAAAGAGTACGACATTTTTTACATCGGCGACGATGAAATCCGCCATCTCCTGGCCAAAGACGGCAAGCTGCTGGAAGGCGACGAAAAGAAAAAAGAAGACGAGCGCTTCAGCAAGGATTTCGACGCGAAAAAGAAAAAACAAGCCGAACTCCAAAACGACCCCAAAAAGCAGGCAAAACAGGACGAAGAGGAGCAAGCGCAGATTTCCGATTTTCTTCGCGCCGAGCGTTTCACCAATCCCAGGCGCGAAATTTTCCGCGGACAGGAAGTAATCGTTTTCGATTTCGGGCCGAACCCCGATTACAAGCCGAAAAAATTGGTGGAGAGCATCGTGCAAAAACTCTCCGGCGTGCTTTGGGTGGACGAACAGGCTCGCGATGTAGTGCGTCTGGAAGCTCGGTTTAACGACAACGTGAAGATCGGCGGCGGGATTCTGGCTTCGCTGTCGAAAGGCTCCAATCTGGTTCTGGAACAGACCATGGTGAACAACGAGGTGTGGCTGCCATCTTATGCCGAGGTGCACGCCGCCGCGCGTGTGGTCTTCTTCAAGGTGAAACAGAACGAGATCGATCGCTACAGCGATTACAAGAAGTTCTCGTCGGAAGTAAAACTGGGTACTTCCACACCAGTTGAAGAAAATCCCCCGAAATAGCCGGTCGCCTACTGCTGCGGAAACCCGGTCAGCTGGCGACGGAAGATCTTGCGCCAAACACGCGGCGGAAAATCGCATCGACGGCCCGCAACTGCCGTTTCAAATCAAACGTGTGAGCTAGAGCCTTTTCATCCAGAAATTTTCGGATATTCTCGTCTGCCGCGATTCGATCCCGAAAACTGGTCTCCGATTCCCATGCGGACATGGCGTGGCCTTGCACCCATTTGTAAGCCTCTTCGCGCGGCGCGCCGTGTTCCACTAAATCCTGCAAGAGCTGGCCGGAAAAAATCAGGCCCATGGTGGAATCAAGGTTGCGTTGCATTCGCTGCGGGAAAACTTTCATGTTGCGGACGATTTCGGTGGAGCGATGCAGCATGTAGTCCGCCAGAATCGTGGAGTCGGGTAGAATCACGCGCTCTACGGAGCTGTGCGAAATGTCCCGCTCGTGCCATAACGCAATGTTTTCCAGGGCAGCCACGGAATTCGCCCGCACCACGCGCGCTAGTCCGCAAATTTGCTCGCTCGAAACCGGATTGCGTTTGTGCGGCATGGCCGAGCTGCCACGCTGCTCGCCACCGAAAGGTTCCTCTACTTCGCGGACTTCCGTGCGTTGCAGATGGCGAATTTCCTGCGCCACGCGTTCAAGCGATGCCGCCACGATCGCGAGTGTAGAAAGATATTGCGCGTGGCGGTCGCGCTCGATCACTTGGGAAGTGATGGGTGCGGTGGCCAAACCAAGTTTCTGGCAGATTTTTTGCTCGATATCCGGGCCAAGATGCGTGCACGTGCCTACCGCGCCTGAGATTTTCCCCACCGCCATCTGCTGCGCTGCCGCTCGGAAGCGCTCGAGGTCACGGCGATTTTCGGCGTACCAATTCGCCACTTTCAGGCCAAACGTGATGGGCTCGGCATGAATGCCATGCGTGCGCCCAATTTCTGGCGTGTCTTTAAACTCCCACGCGCGCCGTTTCAGCACTTCGCCAAACGCGTCCAAGTCCTTTTCGATTAACTGCGAAGCTTCACGAACGAGAAGCGCTTGCGCGGTGTCCACCACATCGTTCGACGTGAGCCCGTAGTGCAGCCAGCGCGCTGCTTCTGGATCGTTCACCGATTCCTGCACCGCAATAGTGAACGCAATCACGTCGTGCTTAACTTTTGCTTCAATCTCGTTGATGCGCGCCACATCGATGCGCGCGCGTTCGCGCAACTTTGCCGCAGCTTCACGCGGAACGATGCCCGCTTCCGCTAGCGTTTCAGTGGCGGCAAGCTCAACTTCCAGCCACTTCTGAAACCTGTTCTCTTCGCTCCAGACGCGGCCCATTTCCGCGCGCGTGTACCGTCCAATCAATTTCGCCTCCCTGAACCCTTTACGTTGTGGGAAAATCCACTCTTTGTATGATACCCAATCCCCGCTGCCGCGGGCTGATTTCGCCCGTTTTGCATGAAGGGATGGGTATTGAGTTCGTCGAGTTTGGCAAACCGTTTATTAACTTCGGAGGATTTCGATTCTCTTGCTTTTTTATTTCGCATCGACGCACCACTCTGTGGATCAAAGTGGCATGCCCGACGACAAGATTCAAGTAATTGTTTTCAGCTTACAGCTCGAAGGGGCCAAGCGGGACGCGTTGCGAGGCAACGTGCAATGTTCCGTGGAAGGCGAAGTCAGCGGCGCGGCGGCCGAGCGCCTCTTCAGCAGAAATGCGCGCAACGTCGGGATTATTGTTCTGCTCCGACAGGTGCGCGAGGACGACGTGGCGTGCGTGCCCGTCAAACACTTCCGTGTCCGCCAGAAATTCGCTGACCACCGCATTGGAAAGATGCCCGGTGCGGCTCATCACGCGCTGCTTGATGTACCAAGGATATGGCCCAACCTTCAGCATCTCAAGGTCGTGATTCGATTCCAGAATCAGCAAATCGGCTTCGCGCAAATAATGTTTCACCAGCTCGGGCATGTAGCCCAGGTCGGTAACGATCACAACTTTAGTTCCATTCGAACGGAAGCAATACCCCACGGGATCCGCAGCATCGTGCGGTATGGTGAAAGGCGTTATTTCGATGTCGCCGATCTCGAAGGGCGCGCCGCAACGAACGTATTCAATGCGCTCGATTTTTCTTACCGGGCCGTCCTCGCACAATTTCAGAATTTCGCGGTGGGTTAGCTCGGTCAAATAGGCGGGACATTTCCACTCGCGCGCCATTTGCGCCATGGCGCTGGAATGATCGCTGTGTTCGTGGGTGATCAGGACGGCGTCCACATGCTCGGGACGCGGGCGTCCCAGCGCTTCAAAACGCCGCAGCATCTCTTTGCGGCCTAAGCCGGCATCAACGAGGAGAGTGGTATGGCCTGTCTCGAGCAACGTGCAGTTGCCCGTGCTTCCCGACGCCAGAATGGATACGCGGAACGAGATCGCTTCCCTCAGTCAGGTTCTGCAGCAGCGAGACGCGCGCAAGAACCGCGAAGATCATGGCAAACTGCGGAGCCTACGTCAACTAGCGGGACTCAGTCGATGAGTTAAAGGACAAGCTGGTCACGGGTAAGTTGAAAACCGTTGAGATTGCCGACGACTGATGCGGCAATGCGGTCGGACTGAAAAAATTCCTGAGCGAGTTGCTGCACATCCGCTGAAGTAACTTCTTCCAGCATGGCGATCAGTTCCCGCGCGGTGTAGTGCCGGTCAAAATAAATGTGGTAGCGAGCGAGGCTGTTCATGCGTTGGCCGGTACCTTCCAAGGCCAGAAGTGTGGCGCCTTTCAGATGATCTTTCGCGCGCCGCAGTTCTTCTTCCGGAAGCGGCTCGTCTTTCATGCGGCGGAATTCCTCAAGCACTGAACGAATGAGCTGCGAAACGGTTTCTAGGGATGTTCCGGCATAGACCGAAACCACTCCCGCATCACGGTAAGAATTCATTTCGCTGAAAATCGCATAAGCGAGTCCCTGCCGCTCGCGAATATTCTGAAATAGGCGCGAGGACATGCCGCCACCGAGAACGTTACTTAGCACGGAGACAGCAAAACGCCGCTTGTCTGTCATGGGGAGCGCCGACACGCCCAGGCAAAGATGCACCTGTTCCAATTCATGCTTGGTGCGCACGGTGATGTGTGGAGCGGCTACCGGTGTGGATTCGGGCGTCAAGGGATTCCCAGCCGGGCGATTGGCAAAGCGTTCGCCGACGAGATCTAGGAGCTGCGCGTGGGTCAAATGCCCTGCAGCAGTGATCACCATATTGTTCGGGGAATATCGCTCGTGAAACCAGGAGCGCAAAGTATCGCGCGAAAAACCTCCCACCGTTTCAGGCGTGCCGAGAATGGGTTTTCCAAGCGCATGCGGATACCAAAAATTCTGAGTGAATAGCTCGTGCACCAGATCTTCAGGATTGTCCTGGGTCATGCGAATTTCTTCCAGGATCACCGATTTCTCGCGCTCGATTTCGTCTTCGGCAAATTTCGGCTCCAGAACCATGTCCGCAATCACATCGAACACTTTTGCCAAGTGCTCGTCGAGGACACGCGTGTTGAAGCAGACCATTTCTTTAGCGGTAAACGCGTCCAGCATCCCGCCTACGCTATCGACTTCCCGCGCGATATCTTCCGCCGACCGCCGGGTGGTGCCCTTGAAAACCATATGCTCGATAAAATGGGAAATGCCGTTTAGGGCGGTGGGCTCGCGACGCGAACCCGAGCGCAGCCAGATTCCCACCGAAACCGAATGAACGTGTTCCATAGGCTCGGTGATAACCACCAGCCCGTTGGAAAAAACTTCCTTCTGAACTTTGTGCGGCGGTGTATCGACTTGTACTGTGTTCGGCATAATTTTATCTATTCTGGCACGACGCGGACGAAAATGTAATGGTGGGAACCACGACGTTTCCACCCTTCGCTGCAGAAATTGAGCGGAATTTCTGCTACATCAATTTTTCATCGGGGGAAAGTTTGCCGTATTCGCTGGAATAATGAAGCGGAACGTCCGCATACACTCCTTTATCGACGGAATAAACTTCGCAGGAAGAATACGGATAGGAATAAATATGAACGCTGGTCGAGCGCCGTCCAAATTCCGCAAGATTCAATACTTGATGAACCGGCTCTTCGGGTTGCACTACCGCGGGATGCTCGGCATCCATGTCGTAAGCATCGGACGGAATCAGGTGGCAAGTGGAATGCGCTTTGTCGCGCTGATCCACACGAAAATTCTGAACGCGCAGACGTCCGATGGGGGTAACCATCCAGCAATTCTGGTCGCGATGATTGTGAATGCGGCTCACCTGGCCGATATCCCAGCAGATCGCCATCACTTCAAAGAGATTGCATTTGTAAATCAAGTTTCGCGTGTAATGGCTCTTGGCGTAGAAAAGATAGGGAGTAAGAGTTTCCGGCTGAATGGCTTTCTGCGCGGTGAATTCAGATACTCGCGAAATGGAAAATTCAGGCTCGGGAATAGCGCAAAGTTGCTTGACCCATTGGTCGATTGACAGGATTTCCATCTGGCACGCCTCCCAGCACGAGGAAATAGGACACGAAAAACTGCGCTATTTCCACATTATAGCAATGCGCTTCGTCGAACGGCAGCAAAAAAGCGCGCTGAAGACCGTGCTATCATCAACTCAGAATGGCTTCAGAACCTCCAAAAAACGCTGTGAATCTGCTGGGAAAGTCGCTGGACGAGCTTCGCGAATTTTTGCAGCGAATGGGCGAGCCGGCCTATCGTGGCGCGCAAATCTATCACGCACTCTACGCTGAACGCCGATTCGAGTTCGGTGCGATGACTAATCTTCCGGCTGCCTTGCGTGAACGCTTCGCGAGCGAAGCCGTTATTCAGCTGCCCACAATCTTGCGCACCTATCACTCGGATGACGGAACGATACGATATGTTTTGACCTGGAGCGCGTCGGATGCGGAGGATGCGAATGTCAGTGTTAAAGCCGCGACGGTTGAAACCGTATTCATGCCCGAAGAAAACCGGCAGACGATTTGTATTTCCACTCAAGCCGGATGCGCGGTTGACTGCCATTTTTGCCTAACCGCCACTCTCGGACTTATACGCAACCTCAGTGCAGGCGAAATTATCGGACAGGTCTTGCTGGCGCTCGAAGAAAACCGTGCAGCGCTGAAGCCGCAAACGAACGTGGTGCTGATGGGCCAGGGTGAACCGTTACTGAATTATGACGCGGTAGTTGGCGCGATTCGCATACTGCTCGACCCAAACGGGCTGGCCATCTCTCCGAAACATGCAACGCTTTCCACCAGCGGCATCATTCCCGGCATCGAAAAGCTGGGCTTGGAAAAGATTCGGCCGAAGCTTGCGATTTCACTGAACGCCTCATCGAACGAGCAGCGCGACAAAATCATGCCCATCAATCGAAAGTATCCCATCGAAAAACTGATCGAAGCGTGCGAACGATATCCGCTGCGGCCGTGGGAACACCTTACGTTTGAATATGTCTTGCTCGGCCGCTTGAATGACTCGCCGGAAGACGCCCGGCGCGTTGCCAAGCTGCTGGCAAATTTGCGCGCTAAAGTAAATCTGATCCCATGGAATCCGGGGGAGTTGCCGTTTGAAAAGCCGGATGCAGCGCGGGTCGAAGAGTTTCGACGAATTCTTACAGACAAAGGTGTGCGCGCTTTCGTTCGCTTTTCGCGCGGGCAGGATGTAATGGCTGCTTGCGGCCAGCTTGCGTTGCTTGAATCAAACGATGTGCCGGGCAGGACAATCCTCTCGCAGATTTCGCAAGCGCCTCTTTAAACTCGATTTGTTTCGAAAACCTTTAAGGTGTCGCTCCGACCTGCGACTATCGAATTCCAATTGCCGCGATCATTCGTCCGGTAACGCGCTCGTGCCGATAACTGAAGAAAAGATCCGTGCGGCAAGCGGTGCAGAACCCGGAGGAAAAAATATTGCGTGGCGGCACTCCCGCAGCGCTCAGAATCGCGCGGTTCGCCGCGATCAAATCGAGATGGGCTCGCGGTTCGGGAAGTTGGTGACCGGGCGGGCGCATGGTGAGCCACGGAAGCCAATTCGGATCATTATCGCCGCGAGCGAGCGAATCAAAAGGACCTTTGAACCATTCGCGCGCTTGCGGAAATTTAGCCGCAAACTCCGCCGCGACTTCCGGCCCCACTTCAAAACAACACTGTCCGATGCCAGGTCCTAACGCCGCGACCACATCTTGCGGACGCGTTCCAAATTCCATCTGCATACGCCCCAGCGCTTTTTCAGCGATGCGTTGAAGCGTGCCGCGCCATCCGGAATGAATTGCCGCAATCGCATGGCGCTTTTTGTCTGCGAGTAGGATGGGAACGCAGTCGGCCGTTTGCACAACCAACAGTTGACCGGGCTCATTTGTAATCAGGGCATCGCCCTTGGGCGCCTCCGCGGATGGCGCTGAGTCCGCGGCGTTCACAACGTGAACGATGTCCGAATGAACTTGGCGCAGCGCGATTACGCGCATGCCGCTGGCTTTCAAAGCGGCGAAGAAATTTTGCCGGTTTTCGAAAACGCGCTCACGAGTGTCCCAATCGGTGAAACCCAGATTCAAAACATTTTCGGTGATTTTTCCGTCGTCGCGGTTGGCTTCTAGTTCGCTAACGCCCCCCGGTCGTGTGCTGAATCCATGAACGAGCCAACTCAGTTGCGCGAGCTGCGGCCTTTCCAGGATTTGTAAACCGCGCACTCGACGCAAAATACACGGGTCAGTTTTCTTTCGGAAGTTCCGCGTCGGAGGCTTTTGTTTGGCCGCTACAGGTGTCATATGTGCGATCGTCTGGGTCGCGAAGCACCCGAGGCAAATCGATTATAAGATACTCGTGGCTTCAAACACGTTTAGATCGCCACAGGCCGTGCATTCAAGCGTCTGGCGGTGTGAAGCAAGGGCTGATTGATAGTTGGGCTGGGATTGGACATCGCGGAAATCGACAGGATCGAAGCGGCGATTACGCGCCACGGCGCGCCTATCCTCGAACGCTTGTACACCCCGGCCGAAATGGCCTACTGCGAGAGCCATCGTAATAAGTTTGAGCGCTATGCCGGGCGTTTCGCGGCGAAAGAAGCTGCGATGAAAGCGTTGGGAACAGGCTGGCGGCGCGGCGTGCGGTGGCGCGATATCGAGATAATACGAGAACCCAGCGGAAAGCCGAATCTCGCGTTAAAAGGCGCTGCAAAGCGAATTGCGGATGGGCTAGGCGTAAAAAACATTTCCGTCACGATTACACACAGCGGAAATCTCGCGCTTGCTGAAGTTATTTTTGAAAACTAGCAGCCGCGTAATCTTCCGTCGAGGTCTCGTCTAAAAGGACAGACGCTTCACGCCACTCATTTGCGGGCACCCGGCCGGGAATTCGAACCTTCAGGTAATTCGCGGTTAACGCCGGGGTCCAAGTGTGGTCACCACCAACCAAGGTGAGCGCGCGCAGAACACGTCCGGCTTGCGTGGCGCGAAATTCAGATGATTTTTTGCGTACGAATGCACGCAAGGTTCGAGCGCGTTCGCGAATAACTGTGGCTGGGACAGTTTTTCCGAGCTTTGCCCCCTCCGTGCCGGGCCGCCCGGAAAACGAGAATACGTGAAGGTAAGTAAACGGTAGGTGTTCTATCAATTCGGAAGTCGCTTGAAAATCTTCGTCCGACTCTCCGGGGAAGCCAACAATCACATCCGCACCTATGGCAGCATCAGCCGAAATTTGCCGAATTCGTTTTACCCGCTCGGCATAATGGCCGGCTCGATACCAGCGGTGCATGGCTCGAAGAATGCGATCGGAACCAGATTGCAGCGGCACATGAAAATGAGGCGCCAGACGCGGCGACCCTGCTATCACCGAGATCAGCTCTTCGGTGACGTCCTGCGGCTCGATGGAGCTGAGACGAAGCTGCTCCAACTCAGTTTCGGCCAGTATGCGATGAATCACGTCGAACAGACTCGCGCGCGGCGTAAGGTCGCGTCCGTATGCGCCAAGATTGATCCCACTCAGAACAATTTCTCGCGAGCCGGCCGCGACCAACTTTTGCACCTCAGCGACTACTTCGCAAGGCGACAAGCTCCGGCTGCGCCCTCGAACGAACGGAATCACGCAGTAGGAGCAGCGGTTGTTGCAGCCATCTTGAATTTTCAGCACCGGCCGCGTGCGATCGCCCTCGCCAACCCCGGCAGGCGCGACCTGCACGGAAGTCTGCGCGAAAATATCTCCGGTTAGAATTTTCGCGGGACCGCGCGCAAGGGACATTTGCCCGTCGTCGAGCAGCGAGGCAGGCACGAAATCTTTCTGTGCGACGGGTGCTCCAAAAACTTGCTCGCCAGGTTGGACGATCAAACCAGCAGCAATTCCCGGGATCTCCGTTTGATGCGAATTCCCGATCACCCAGGTAACGCCTTCCAGCCTTGCGATTTCGTCCGGAGCGCGTTGCGCGTAACAGCCGGTGACAATGATACGTGCGGCGGGGTTCGCGCGATGAATCTTACGCACCGCGTCGCGTGTTTGTGAATCTGCGGCCGCAGTCACCGTGCATGTGTTGAGCAGCACGAGGTCAGCAGAAGATTGATCACCGGTGAGGTGAAATCCTTTTGCAAGCAAACCGTGACGCAGCGCCGCGGCGTCCGCCTCGGTTGCGCGGCAACCAAAATTTTCGATGGAGAATGTGGCCATGGGTAAGAGCGCTTCTGCAACGGCGAAATGCCGGATGAAATTATAGCAGTCTTTAGGTTTGCACTGAATTTACGCTGGAAGGATCACCGGCAACGCGATGCGAAGGTCTATGGTTCGACGCCCCGCCGTTGATAGCACAGCAGAATCAAATCGGCGCGGCGGCGCACTCCAAATTTCGCCAACAAATTTGAAACGTGGAATTTCACCGTGCGTTCTGAGATATGCAAACGATCGCCCACTTCCTTGTTCGCCAAATTTTCCAGCAGCGCGCTGAGAACTTCCTGTTCGCGACGGCTTAGCTCGGTGGGCGAATTTCCGCGCAGGCGGCGTCCCTGCGTGGAATTCAAAATCGAATCAACGAACCGCGAAAGAACCGTGCGCGGCACCCAGAAACCGCCGGAAGCCACCAGCGGCAGCGCGCGCGGGAGCTGTTCTCGCGCTTCTTCGTAATTCAAAATTCCCTTGACGCCCTGGCGAAGCAGAGTATGGCTCTCGGCTTCTTTCAGGTTATCTCCCACTACCAACAGCCGAGCGGTGGTGTTGTGATCCAGAATATTCGCCAGCAGCGCTCCGGTTGCCTGCCGAGCCGCATGAGCGTCCACCACATACACCGCCGCGCGCGGCACTTCAAGATTGCGAAGATCAGGCGCCAGCATGGAATCAAGCTGACGCGACACGATCTGGCAGCCGGAAGGCGCCAGCACACGGCGAAACTCCTCAAGCACCATTGGATGTGGCGAGAGAAGGCAGACCTTCAAACTCATCTTAGGGGAACCTTTTGCCATCGTAGGGTAGGCTAGCGGAATTGAACGGCAGGGGCAAGACGGACAGAAAGAGTGATTTCATACCAGATACGGGGTAATCAATACGACTCAAGACAACTTAGACCACTCAGCTAACGAGCGTGCGGAATCCACAGCAGGAGCGTTTCTAAACCGATTTAGATAATTAGAATTAATCGAGCAACGAGGATTCGTCGATTTCCGTGAGATCGGAACCGGACGCATCGGGCTTGCGTAGTGGCCGTTTAGCCGGGAGGCCGGCTTGGCGAACTTTATAAAGCAGAGCGCGATAGCTGATTTTTAGCACCTCGGCGGCCTTGCGACGGTTCCAATGGTTCGCCTGCAGCACTTTAAGAATGACATCGTGTTCCATGCGCCGTGTCACCTGCTGCGCGATACGCTTCAGAGGAATGTTGCCCTCTTCATTTAATTCAAAGGCAAAGCTTAAAGGCTTTTTTTCCTGCTGATGGCGATCGGAATGAAACGCCTCTTCCGATCCAAGAATAACGTAACGCGCCATGCAATTTTCCAGCTCGCGAATATTGCCGGGCCAATCGCGCTGATGCAGGATTTGAAGAACGTCCTTCGAGACTGGGCCCGCTTCGCGCTTGAATCGCCGATTGAATTGCTCGCGCAGATATTCAACCAAGTAGGGAATGTCCTCGCGCCGATCGCGAAGGCTCGGAAGCGTTAGCGTGATCACGTTGATGCGGTAAAAAAGATCGGCGCGAAACCCGCCGCTTTCAATTTCTTTCGCTAGTACGCGGTTGGTGGCGCAGATAACGCGCGCATCCATGCGCCGTTCTTCATGATCGCCGATGCGTGTGAAGTGCCCGTCCTGCAGGACGTGCAATAACTTAGCCTGAAGGCTGGCGTCAAGTTCAGCGATTTCATCCAGGAAAAGTGTGCCACCCTGCGCCATTTCCATGCGGCCCGGCTTCGCCGCGTTCGCGCCGGTGAATGCACCCTTCTGAAATCCGAATAGCTCGCTTTCCAGCAAAGTCCCGGGAATAGCAGGGCAATTCACTTTTACAAAGGGTCCTTCGTGCCACGGGGAGCGTTCATGGATGAATCTCGCCAGTACTTCTTTGCCCGTGCCGCTTTCACCCAGGACGAGGATCGGAACATTCAGGCCCGCAGCGCGATAAACTTTTTGCCTAACGGCCTGCATTGCCTCCGATGGCCCGAAATACACGTGTTCCGGTGGCAACTCAACAGGGTGATTTTGGAGTAAGGCTTTCGCTTCCGCAGTGGATGCCATGAACGCCTAGCTAACTGGATTGAACTAGATGGGTATCTGCCCTACAACTGCTTTGCACATAAAACGCCAAATACCGCCAGAGAGAGGGTTCTGACCGAGAATATGATAGTCCCATTACAACAACTCAAGCAACCTGTTTTCTATATCTTGCTGGCGAAATTGAGGAGAACAAGAGCTGGGCGGGTGACCGCGTCATAGTACTCGACCCCTTTGAAAATTAGAAAATCCTGGGCACTTTCGGGAAGGCCGTTTCCCAATTCGTTCCCTGGAAGTTCAGCCGTAGTTTTTTCCACAGTTAGTGCGCCCGGAGCGGAAGACCACGTGACGTTGGGAAAACAAATGTTACAACGCGGTAATAATTCGCGTCGATCGCGGATTCCGGGCTATTGGGCAGCTAGCGCTGTGGAAAAATCAAAGCTTCCAGCATGTCTGCGCGCGCTTTTTGGTCGGAAGCAAATAACTGAAGCAGATCAGTTACAGATATCATTCCGCGATAGCCTTTTTGATTATCGAGCACAACCAAATGATAGATGCCGTGCTGTTCCATTAATCGCAGGCAATCTTCCAGCGAAGTATCGGGCGTTGCGCTCACTAACTGGCGTGTCATAATTTCGGAGACGCGCATCCAGGCCGGACATTTATTTTCAGCGGCGACTTTGTCGGATACATCGCTTTGCGAGATCACGCCAAGCAGAACGCCCTGCTTGTCGCAAACTCCCACGGCGCGGACCTGCCGCTCGCGAAGGTAACGAGCAGCGTCGTAAACCGTAGCTTCCTCCGAAACAAAATAAACTTCCCGACGCGAAGCAATCAGATCCGCTACTTTCATAGGTTCTCCGTCCGCCGATTTCGCACGCCTGCCACGCGATGCAAGTCCTGTCGAGCCTAACTCCGACTCCCACCTATTTGCAAGATGTGGGCCAAATCAGTGTGGTTCACCAGGAGTCCGTGTAAGTGAGAACGGTGAGGTACAAATAAAGCGGCTAGGCTTGGTCAAAAAAATGTGGCGGAAACGGCCGAGATGCGAACCGCTTCCACCAAAGCTTTGGAGAATCTACGAATTTAGTTGGGAGATGCTTCGCCGCGAATAATATCGTATCGTTCGATCACAGCAGCAACTCCGACAGATTCGCGCTGATCGTCTTTTTGTTTATCGACGCGAACCACGCGGCCATGGGCCCGAACGAAGACTTCCGTTCCGCGAGTAATTTCCGCCGGCAGCGTGAGAGTGAAATCCACTTCAGTGCCGGGAGCAAGATCTTTTTCCATGATGAAGTAAACGCCACGAGTTGAGATGTCCCGGGTTTGACCGTCATGCGCCCCAGGCTCCCGATTGATGGGAAGGCGAACACTAACCGGCAGGGAAAGATCGTACCGTCGTGCCATCCGGCGTTCCGTCATCCCTGGTGCTCCGCTAAGAGTATTTTGAAGTTCACATCAACCCCCGTCGTGAGAGTAGCAATCCCTATTCCAAAGTGCACTAAGTGTTTAGCTTTGAACGTGCTCTATCAGAGACCTAAGGATTTCATCAAGCGCAACTTAGCCAAAAAATGGCGCTCGAAGCAAACCCTTTGAAAAGAGCAACTACCATTTCCAAGATCCTAGCTGGGGATGAGATCTCGGTTAGGTTTTCCATATTCGGAATTTACGAAACGATGTGTCGAAGCGGAATACTAGACCAAATCAGCAGGACGGTGAAAGAGCTATTTCTTTGAATGTGCCCTAGATATGCAACAGTTTGCCTAAGCCCTGTTCGTAATGGAACTCCGGAGTATTAGACCTCAGCAGTACTACGGTCGGGAGCTCTTGGAGAAGTCGTTCGAGGATCGACGCGCACCGACCTCCAACGGCTAATCCGAAACGGGCGAGCCACGCATAATCCCAGCAATCTCCCTTGACTACGACCCGCGAATCGCCGGAGCGCTTTCTTTGGCCTCCGCTTCTTTCGCGGCGGCCTCGCGAGCCGCTTTCGCCGCCGCGGAGCGCGCACCGCGCCCGGAATCCAAATTGAATTGGCGCATTTTGTAGAGCAACGCTTTGTAGCTGATGCCCAACATTTTTGCGGCATCTTTGCGGCACCAATTCGTTTTCTCAAGCGCATCAGCGATCGCTTCCATCTCAGCTTCGTCTTTCAAACCGCGCACGAGCGCTTTCAGGCCCTGTTCTTTCGGTGCGGGAGCGGCGTCACGCGGAATCAAACGCTGCTGCTGCCCGGTCATTTCCAGTAGCTCCCGGAAGCTGCCTTCGTCATCTTCCAGAATCACGTAACGTTTGACGAAATTTTCCAGTTCGCGCAAGTTGCCCGGCCACGGGTACCGCAGGGCTGCTTCGATCAAATGCTTGGATGGATCGGGAGCGGCCTTTTGATATTTTTCGCTATACTTCACCAGGAAATGACGGAACAACAGCGGTATTTCCGTGGTGCGTTCGCGCAGCGGCGGAATATGAATGGAGAGAACGTTCAAACGGTAATACAGGTCTTCACGAAAGCGGCCCGAGCGCATGGCTTCTTTCACGTCCATGTTGGTAGCCGCGAGCACTCGCACGTCCACATTTACCACCGCGCGAGCACCGAGCCGGGAGTATTGGCCGTCCTGCAAAACGTGAAGAAGCTTGGCTTGAAGATGCGGACTCATCTCCGCAATTTCGTCGAGAAAGATTGTCCCTTTATTGGCTAACTCAAATTTGCCTGGCTTGGAGCGCACCGCGCCGGTGAAAGCGCCTTGTTCGTAACCGAAAAGCTCGGATTCAAGCAATTCCCCGGGAAGCGCAGCGCAATTCACTTTTACAAAGGCTTGCACGCGCCGCGTGGAACGAAGGTGAATCATCCGCGCCACCACTTCTTTACCCACCCCGCTTTCTCCGCTGATGAAGACCGGCACATCCACCGGAGCGATCTGCAAAATCTGCTGGCGAATCTTCAGCATTTGCGGGCTGGCAGCAAGGAAAGAAAGGTCTTCGGTGAGCGCTTCGCAATATTCGCGCAACGCCTTGTTTTCGGACCGCAACTGTTGCTTTTGGCGGCACTTCAAGAATGCCGCGTCGAGTTCCGGCTTCTCGAATGGCTTGGTCAAGTAATCGAGAGCGCCTAACCGGATCGCTTCGACCACCGTGGTTACCTCGTTCGAGCAGGAAAGCATGATTACATTGAGCGTGCGGTCAATTTGCATCAATTGACGCAGCGTTTCGAGCCCGTCGATTTCGGGCATCAATACATCCAGGATAATGAAATGCGGACGTAAACCCGCGCCGACTTTCTCGAGCGCTTCCTTGCCGCCCGGAACGGTTTCCACGTCGTAGCCATCCACTTCCAAAAGCGTCTGAAGGTACTTGCGAATACTCGGTTCGTCGTCCACTACCAGAATTTTTTCTTTTTCGGCCATCGTATGTCCCTGGGAACGAACTAGTCCGTTCCAATAAATCAATGTCTCGAGCTACTCGGTGTTTATGGGAAGCAAAAATGAAAATGAGCTTCCGCTTCCTAGCACGCTATCAACCCACACTTTTCCGCGGTGGGCTTGAATCAAACGTTTTGTAATTGCCAAACCCAGGCCCATTCCAGAAGACGACGGATCAACGCGCACGAATTCTTCAAAAATTTCCTGATGAAATTCCGCCGCAATTCCTCCGCCCGTATCTGCGACCGAAATTAGCACACTGTTTGCGCGCATCCCGCTGTCACGCCGGCGATCGGTGGAAGGGGACGCTTCCGAGACTCGGCGCTCCCAGAAATGCGGCTCGGCAACCAACGTAACCGAACCCTCCGGAGGCGTGTGCTTCAGCGCGTTATCCAGCAGGTTGGCAACGCATTGCTGCACTTTTTGGTAATCGAATTTAAAAGACGGCAAGTCCGGATGGATTTTTATGTCCAGATGCACTTTCGCGCGCTGAAACGCGTCTTGCCAGCGGCACGTTAGGTCATTGATGCAATCCCGCAAATCGTTTTCGCGTAACTGCAGCACCAGTTTTCCGCTTTCAAGCGCCGAATAATTCAGGAACATGGAAACCAGGCGCACCAAACGGTCGCAGCTTTCTTTCGATTCCTGCAGCATGTCGCGCTGGCGATCGGTAAGTTTTCCCAGCGAACCCGACAACAAAAGGTCGTAATAGCCTTTCATAACCGCCAGAGGAGTTTTCAACTCATGGGCGGCCGACGCCAGAAAAACTGTTTTTTGCCGATTCACTTCTTGAAGCCGCAAATACGCTGCGAGAAGATTCCGATAGGTAATTTCGCGCTCTTGCATCAACTCTTGCACCGTCTGCCGCATCTCGGCTTCGTTCCCTAGGGACTGCGGCGCGGTTGGTTCCACGTAAACAACAAGCCAGTCCGGCTCCGGAAGCCAGCGAACCCTCGCGCGGCTTTTTCCCGTCGGCGAATCCATTTGAAGATTTACTTCCTGTTCGCCGTTTTCCAACTGGTCAACGATGCCTTTGCGATCGGCGTGCAGAATGTCTCTGAAAAGATTCAGCTCGACCTTGGACGGTGCTCCGTTGGAACTGAGTTGATCTTGGGCATGCAGGTTTGTAAATAAAATTCGGCCCGCTCGGTCCGCGACCACCAATGGGCGGTCAAAGGCGTCTAATAGACTAGCCACCAGGTGAAAAACCTGCTGGCCGGTAGCCTGTGGGTCCGCTATGAGGCTATTCGTCAAATTCCCCTCCCTGGGGAGTTGTCGCAGGGCGAAGACACCATTCTTGAGTTTTCGCGACGGGCGAAGGGAACCGCGCTCAAGGAGACTTATGCTCGCAAAGCCTCGGAATGGAGTCAATGGTAAATACGTCCTAGTTTGCGCTAGGCGATTGCATAAAATTGGAAAACTACTGGAGCATATTTGCCCAATTGACTTATGGTCACGCCCTTTCCTTATTTCACGAGTTTGTAATCTGCTGATAATGTGTGGTTTAATTTTTGGCTTACCGACTGCAGGAAGTTGCATTCAAATTGCGTACTAGTATGAGTACTAAAACTGGAGTACTAATGGGCGTTTCGGAAAACGTTCTCCACCACAAGGTTAGCATGACTCCGCTCTATGAAGAGCGCAGGCGCTTCCAGCGCATCCATCTGCAGGTCCCTATGTTCATTCGCGGGCGAGATGCCCATGATGAGCAGTTCCTTGAGCTAGCTAAGACTTTGGATGTCAGCGGTTTAGGTGCCTTTCTTACTTGTCCTCGCTCTTTGGCTTTGAACGAAATTATTACCCTGACGATTCCGGCACCATCGATTACTTCTACAGGTTTGGTTCCCGCCGGCATGGCACCGATCCAAGCACGAGTGAAAAGGCAGCAGCAAGCAGGCGACGTTTACCTCGTCGGCGTCGAATTTCTGAAGCCGATTGGATAAAGATTTTCCGCAAGGTTTTTCCACACCGCCCCGCTTTTTCCACAAGTCTCTCGTGCATGTTATGACTTGCCGTTGCCATAAAGTGGAATCCATTTACACGCTGGTGCCGCCTACGCCCTCAATTCGCCATTGACGTCCTGCAGGAACCGTGTAATTTTCCTTCTGGCAGTAAGTTACGCGCCTTTTATGACTCAGCATTCTTTTCAGAGATTGGACTGTCCCTTGCTGTAAGTCCTCTGCCCCCGCAGTGGCCCCTTAGTTAGGGAAGCTAGAACTTTTTCCGGAACCCATTGATGCCCCAGCCCGAACCCTTGGCTCCACAGCCGTCCGCGGAAGACTCCTATCTCGAGGTCCTCGCCGAGACCTTGGAAGGTCTCGAGGACTCCGCTCGCGGTCAATTCTTACGCCAGTTTTTCCGCACCATTGCGCGCATCGATCTTTCCGACGCGCAGGCCAACGAATATTGGGAACGAATTTTAATTCGTCGCCGCGAACTGGCTGAAAGCATCGGAAAAAAGATTTCGTTGAAGACGGCGATGGTCGATGTCCTGGCTTCCACGAACTTCTTGCGCGTGCCCATCCTGATGGAGTACGAAGAGTTCAAGAAGCTTCAGATCAACGCGGCCACCGACCCGCTAACCGGTCTGTATAATCGCCGGCTCTTCGACGAATACTGCGATAAAGAATTGAATCGCGCGAAACGTTACGGCCACCAGCTCGCCGTAGTAATCCTCGATGTCCACAAGCTCAAAGAAGTGAATGACCGCCGTGGCCATTTGCAAGGCGACCAGATACTGCAGCTCGCCGCCGCTACTCTGCGGAAAACATTGCGCGCGTCAGACTTCGCTTTCCGCATCGGTGGAGATGAATTCGCGCTGCTTCTGCCGCAGACGGACACGGAACAGGCCAACACGCTTTGCCGCCGCGTTCGCACTCAATATGAAGGCGACATCCACTCGCTGAAATTGGATCCTAGCGTAACTCTGGACTTCGGTATCGCTGTGCTACCGGTGGATGGCGAACAGAAAAGCGAATTGATGGGGACGGCCGACGATCGTCTCTATCAACTGAAGAACGCCGGCCGCATCGCGTCGCGCTTGACCCCGCCGGCATCTGCGCCCTCGCCGGATAGCGACCGCGACGAGCGTTCGTCGAAAGACCAGGAAATTACTGGTGCCTCTCCGGAGAGTGCTCCGAAGGCGCGACCCGAAGAACCTTTGCCCATGGGTGGGCGTGAAGTCCGGTCCCCAGCAGATTCAGCGTCGCCACGAGATGCTTCTGTTCAGCCGCGGCATGAGGATCGTCCCGTTGAGCCCCGACCGCAATCAGCGGGATCTGGCTCCGTACAACCGCCGAAGCCCACTCCAATTTCCACTTCGCCATTGCGCGACGAAAAACGCAAATGGGAACGCGTGTCACTCGTCGGAACGAAAGCATACGCCATGCTCAGCGAAACGGATAAACGAACGGCTACAGTGATTGACTTAAGTTACGGCGGCGTCGCGTTACTTTTGGAAAAGGGTGGAGAGCTGCCGAAACAGTTCAGCGCAATTCTTCACGTCCCCATTTTGCCGCCTGTACGCGTTATCCTGCGCCAGACTTACATGCAGCGTCTCGATGGTGGTCGCATACGTGCCGGATGTTCTTTCGTTTCTTAAGCGATTATAAGGGCTTCTGCCGCATCCACGTTGGCTCCTTGAGCATCTAACCCTTCGTTGCAATTCAGCATAGATGCAATATAATTGAAGTTTCCCGCTGACCTAGCGACGCGACCGTGTGTTCCGTCTTAACAGGTTGCGCAGACCGGTCGGTAAACAGGAGCGTCCCATGAAAGAAGGAATCCATCCCGATTATCATGCCGTAAAGGTGCATTGCGCCTGCGGCAATACATTCGACACGCGCTCGACCATCAAGGGCAATATGATCCGCGTGGAAATTTGCTCGAACTGCCATCCATTCTTTACCGGCAAGCAAAAATTGATCGATACCGCCGGCCGCGTGGAGCGGTTCCAGAAAAAGTATGCGGACAAAGCGGCTTCCCTGAAAAAGTAGCGCTACTTTTTCTCAGCTCGAATCTCGAAAATCAAAAGCCCTCGGACGAAAGTTCCGAGGGCTTTTTTTCGCCACGCTGAATTAACTCCTGTGCGGTGTACAATGCTCGCAGAAAATGGCCACGCAATTATTTCCATCATCTGAACCGCCGATTGGATCGCAGGTGGAAACCGCAGCGCCCCGGGTGACCTTACGCAACTACTTTGCTCATCCGTTTGATTCGGCGATCGCGGCTGCGCGGACCTGCTACTCGACGCGGTTGATCGGTCCCGAAGAAATCACCGACAAGCAGCGCGTGAATATCGGCTCCGCCACTTACTACGGCGGCCACCATACCGTATTCCAGCATGCTCATTTCGAATTCGGCCTGCAAAATATCAGCCGGCAGTTTGTGTGGTCTTTCCTTCACGCGCATCCCTTTTACAACTCAGAGCAGCAAAGCCAGCGGTACGTGCGCCTAGACCGTCCGCAAGCCTACGTACCTCCTGAGAGCGCAAACTTCGGACCAGCCGAGCGTGCGATTTACGAGAAAGCTGTCGCGAGCGCCTGGGATTCTTATCGCGAACTCACGCACGTGCTGCAACCCACCGCTCGCGGAATCCTTGCCGATATCTGGCACCTCAGTCCGATGTCACATCCCAAGCGCGTGCAAAAAGTGGATCGGCAGGCGGAAAAACGTGCGATCGAAGTTGCGCGTTACGTTTTGCCGGTGGCTGCTTTCACCACCATGGTGCATACACTCTCGGGAATCGTTCTGCACCGGCTGTGGCGCATGCATGCCGCAAGCGATACGCCGTCCGAAGCGCGCCAAGTGATCGGAGAAATGGTCGCGCGCGTCCGTGAAGTGGATCCGCAATTCTTCGACCGTTTCGATAACGCGCCCATGGATGAACCGCCCGAGTGGCACGAACCCAGGCGTGATGGCGAAGCATTCGCGCGCGAATTTGATGCAAAGCTGGCTGGGCTCACTTCCAGTCTCGTCGACTATCCGCCGCATGCAATTCCCGTGATGGCTGACGCCTACCGCGCGGTGCTGGGCTTCACCGTCGCGGAATGCCCTGACGCCGAGGCGGTGGACCGCATGCTAAATCCGGCGCGCAATCCATACCGCCGCGAGACGCTCGACATCGGCGTGCACGCGCCCATGATGCGCGCATTGCAGCATGCCAATTTCACTTTCGCGAAAAAAATCAGCCACACCGCCGATAGCCAGGACCAACGCCACCGTATGGTCCCCGGTTCGCGCCCGTTGCTGACTCTGGCGGACACCCGCTCGCCCGATTACATCGCGCCCATGTTGATTCGGGATAACCCACGCGCCATGGAAATTTACGAGCGCGCCATGGAAGAAGCGTGGACCGCAAAGAATGAATTGCTCGATCGCGGCGTCCCCTTGGAATTCGCGCTGTACCTGTTGCCGAATGCGAAGGCCATCCGCCTGGTAGAGACAGGATCCCTCTTACACTTGCTGCACAAATGGACCATGCGTACCTGCTTCAACGCCCAGGAAGAAATTTATCAGGCGTCGATCGAAGAAGTAGAACAAGTTCGCAGAGTTCTCCCGGAGCTAACCGGATATATCGGCCCGCCTTGCCATCTTCGCGCCGGCATTTCCAGCCCGATCTGCACAGAAGGTTCGCACTTCTGCGGCGTGAAAGTCTGGCTCGATTTCCCCAATATTCAGCGTCGCATATGACGCGCCGCGGCAGTCTGGCGTATTACCTCACCGCATGGATCTGCGGATGCTTCTTCATGAGCCTCGCCGTCTGGACCCGCGATCTCTTCGGAGCTTCATCCAATGATGCGTTTTCTTCGCCCTCCGTCTTTGGCCTGATCCTTTTTTATTCTTATGGCCTGGTTGTCGGCGCGATCACCGCCCTACTTGGTGCACTTCTCTTAAGGCGCGTGATGGCAGCTCTCAAATGCCTCACTGCGAGCCACTGGGCCGCAGTTGGAGCGATATTAGCCCCCGTTCTCATCGCGATTCTAGGAATCTTGGGAAAGCGTATAGGCACGGAAGGACAAGGTGACTTGCGCGTGTTGCGACTTGTTACCTACGGCCCCATGACTGTCTTCGAAGCAGGATGGTGGCTCCCCATCCCTGCCGGAGCAGCCACTGCATACTTGCTATGCCGCGTGCAGCGGGCGTTCGCTCCACAAAAATCCCCGCAGAATTAAATCGCCGCCAGAATATCAGTTACCTACAGGCCTAGCGCTTGAGGATCCGCGTAGAGTTCGGTGAGACAAGCTCGTAGCGAATGCCGCGCCAGCGGATGCGTTTGGAAATCAATGACGTTATAAAATTCCAGGAGAACAGGAAGGGAACAACCGGCGCGAGAAAAACGCAGGCCATACTTGTTTCCTGCAACTTCCCTTTCCACTCCGGAATCGCTTCGTTGATAGCTATGATCCGAAGCGCCCCTTTCATTGCGGCCAGTAGCGGCACTGCTAACGCCACCAACACTAGTTGACCCCACGGAGCTCCATCGACAATGCAATAGAGAATCACAAACGCGGCATACAGCATGGTAAGTGCGTAGACTAGGTTCACAAGGCCGCCGACCAGCCATTTACGATGCGAATACACCCTCGTAATCAACATCTGCCTGTTTGTGAATTCAAAAAGTTCAGACCAGGTCCACGGATGTAACGTGGCAGCAAAACACTCAGAACAAAAAACGATCGGCCTATTTGCCTGCTGCAGAGCGGATGTTAATGCGAAGTCGTCGCTGACCGCGCCTTTCCAAGCTTCCAACACTTGCACGTCGTCGAAAGTTTTGCGCCGGATCGCTGTGGCGCCTCCCCAACAAAAGTTGTCGTTGGGTTTTCCCAGAAGCGTCGCCACAGCCGCGTTCCACGCAGACGCCACGGCGCTCGCCAGAGAACTGGCTCCCGTTCCGCTGGGAAAAATCCAGCGATAACCGGTAGTCGCTCCGATCTGTACATCCTGAAGGGGAGCAATCAGCTTCGTTAGCCACCCGCGTGAAAGCCGGACATCCGAATCTGTGAAAACGAGTACTTCGAATTTTCCCGGCAGGCCTTCCACCGTTCGCTGGAGATTGAACACTTTCTCGCCGCAATCTTCGGGAGGCCCTGCAATCAGAATGTGCACCGGCCGTTGGCTCGCGGCTTTCACCCGCTCGATAATTTTCAACGCCGGGTCCAAACTTGTCGCTAACGCAAAATAAATTTCATAGTTCGGATAATCGAAACGCGTGAGCGCCAGAAGATTTTCTTCCAGGCCGCGCTCGCTTCCCTTGCAGGGACAGATCAAGGCGGCTTGCGGAGTGTAAAAGCCGGCGTGTGAGGTGAGCCGTTTCCTCACCATGGTCACCCAAGCGAACCCATTCCAAAGGGAATACACCCCGAGAGCGATTTGTAGAATTACGACCACGTAGAAAACTTCTAGCACAATCGCGAGAATAGCAAAAATAAGCTGCTAGCCGTGGTACTTCGCAGATTGACTTGTTCGAACCCGCAACGATAAAATCGGCTCGTTCCCGGAGCATTGCCTCGGTCCACATTTCACATTGGAGGTTCCTCATGTCCACGTCCGCGCAGCCCATAAACGAAGCAAAACTTCACGAATTCATGATGAAAGCCGTGGGAGAAATGGGAGCGGCCATGAACGCGGCTCTCATTCTCGTCGGCGACAAACTCGGAATTTACAAAGCCATGGCCGGCTCGGGGCCTATGTCCTCGGAAGAAATCGCCGCCAAGACGAAAACGCACGAGCGTTACGTCCGCGAATGGCTCGCGGCGCAAAGTGCCGGCGGCTTCATCACCTATGACCCTTCGACAAAACGCTATACCCTCCCGCCCGAGCAAGCGCTCGCCCTGGCGGACGAAAACAGTCCCGTTTTTCTTCCGGGCTTTTTCGAAATCGTCTCCGCCTGTGTAAAGGACGAACCAAAAGTTACCGAAGCCTTTCGCACGGGTAAGGGCCTGGGTTGGCACGAACACGATCATTGCCTGTTCGCCGGCACCGAGCGTTTCTTTCGGCCAAACTATCGCGCTCATCTGATCGCCGAATGGATTCCCGCCCTTGGCGACGTGGAAACCAAATTGAAAGCTGGCGCAAAAGTCGCGGACGTCGGGTGCGGTCTCGGCACCTCCACAATATTGATGTCGCAGGCTTATCCGAAATCCACGTTCGTTGGATTTGATTACCATCCCGCGTCGATCCAAATGGCGCGAGAGGCTGCCGCGAAAGCCGGCGTTTCCGACCGCGTTAAATTCGAAGTTGCCTCCGCAAAAGAATTTCCGGGCGAAGGCTATCAACTCGTCGCGTTTTTCGATTGCCTGCACGACATGGGCGATCCCGAAGGCGCCGCTCGCCACGTGCGCAAAACTCTTGATGCCGGCGGCGCATGGATGATCGTCGAGCCTTTCGCTAATGACAAGCTGGAAGATAATTTGAATCCCATCGGCCGCGTCTTCTACGCAGCTTCCACCATGCTCTGCACACCAGCTTCGCTTTCGCAGGAAGTGGGACTCGGTTTGGGAGCGCAAGCGGGCGAGGCGCGTCTGTCAAAAATCCTGAAGAACGCCGGGTTCACTCACGTCCGACGTGCAGCGGAGACGCCTTTCAACATCGTGCTGGAAGCGCGGCCGTAGCTCTCGTGCGCAATTAATTCCCGCGGCGCCGGGCGAACACTTTGTGCAGAACGCGGTCGGCGGCCGTATTCAGCTCCAGCTGAAATTTCCCCGCCGCGCGACGAGCTTGATCCATCAGAGATGGATCGAGTAATAGCGCCGTGCGGTCGACAAACGGTCCGGAGGCTACAGCGCGAGTTGTCCGTCCAGCTTGCCGCCGCGGCTCTCGCTGCGTTAACGTCTCGTAAAGCTCCAGGTCGTGCCAGAATTCCTGGGCGTCCTCATCGCTCCAAAGTAGGGCTTGCCCGAGCGCGACAAAAAACTCTTCGCGGAAAAGATCGAGCAATGGAATAGCAAGGTCCAGGCTGGATTTTATTGCCGGTTTGGCTTTTGTTCTCTTGCGTCCCTTCTTGGTCTTTTTGGTTTTCCTGGCGGCGCGCTTCGGCTCGCGAACGTTCACACGAACTTTCAATCGCGCCGGTAAAACATCTGCGGTGCGCAGCACCATGGCGAGAATCGCTTCTCGACGAATCGTTTCGAGTTGCTCGTAGTAGTGCGCGGGCTGGTCCGCTCGTCCCGGCCGGCGGTTTTCAGCCGCGTACATATCCAGGAAGCGCGGAACCATCTCGTTATGATCGAGCGTGGCCAGCAAGAGCGTCGCGGCTTCCCGCGCGCGCACAACAAGTTCTCTTGGACGGTAGGGCATTCGGAAGTTTCTAGCTGTACGCGATTAGGCTTCGCGCCGCAACAGGAAACCCGTATTGTGCGCTAAAAAGAAAAGGCCCGGGAATTTCTTCCCGGGCCTCAGGGGCTACCTCTTATCCAAAGGTTCTAACTTCAGTCTTAGTGGATCGGACCTGCTGGACCAATCGCCGGCAGCTCATCGCCACCGGTAATAGGCCGCGCAGGCTTTTTCTCGAACTTGCCAAGCGCAATTTCCAGCGCTTGCTCCGCGGTGCGCACGAAGTGAATCTTCACACCCTCCAACATCTCGGGCGGCAAATCCTCCAGCACGTTCGGCTCGTTCTCCGACGGAAGAATTACTTCGCGGATGCCTGCGCGTTTCGCGCCCAGCACCTTCTCTTTAATTCCGCCCACCGGAAGGACGATGCCTGAGAGCGAAATTTCTCCCGTCATCGCCACGCGCGGTCGAATCGCTCGTCCAGTCAATAGGCTGACTAGCGCCGTGACCATCGCCACGCCCGCCGACGGCCCATCCTTCGGAATCGCGCCCGAAGGAACGTGCACGTGCAAGTCGAGCTTGCGGAAGAAGTCCGGATCGATGCCGTAACGCTCGGAATTAGATCGCACCCAACTCAGCGCCGCTCGCATCGACTCCTGCATCACCTCGCCCAAGTGCCCGGTCATGGTGAACTGTTTCCCGCCCCGCGCCTTGCTCGCTTCGATGAATACAATGTCGCCGCCCACCGGAGTCCAGACCAAGCCCACCGAAACTCCCGGTTTCGTTACGCGCTCTTCCACTTCCTTTTCTATCCGGACTTTCTGTATTCCGAGCGCTTCGCGAACCACTTCTGGAGTAACGATGTGCTTTTCGGTCTTACCCTCGGCGATGCGGCGGGCTTGCTTGCGCACGAGCGTCGCAATTTCGCGCTCGAGGTTTCGCACGCCGGCTTCGCGCGTGTAGTGAGCGATCAAGTCATGAATCGCTTCGTCCGTGAACTCAATCTGCTCGCCCAACGCGATGCCATGCTCTTTCGTCTGCCGCGGAATCAGGAAGCGTTTTGCGATACCGATCTTCTCTTCTTCCGTGTATCCCGCGAGTTCGATGATTTCCATGCGGTCTCGCAGCGGCTCTGGAATCGGATCCATCCAGTTGGCTGTGGCCACAAACAGAACCTTCGATAGATCGAACGGAGTGTCGAGATAGTGATCGCGGAACGAAGAATTCTGCTCCGGATCGAGTACTTCCATCAATGCCGCCGAAGGATCGCCGCGGAAATCGCGTCCGAGCTTGTCCACTTCGTCCAGCATGAACACCGGATCCATCGTCTCGGCCCGGCGAATTCCCTGGATAATCTGTCCAGGCAGCGCGCCGATGTAAGTACGCCGGTGCCCGCGGATTTCAGCTTCATCATGCATTCCGCCGAGCGATATGCGTACGAACTTGCGTCCCATGGCCCGCGCAATCGATTTTCCAAGCGAAGTTTTTCCCACGCCTGGAGGCCCTAGGAAGCAAAGGATCGGACCCTTCATTCCCGGTTGCAGTTTCTTTACCGCGAGATAATCCAGAATGCGCTCTTTCACCTTCGCGAGATCGTAGTGATCCTCATCCAGGATTTCTTGCGCCTTCGAAATATCGATGTCCGCTGTTCCGGAGGTTTTGTTCCACGGCAGCGCGGTCATCCATTCTAGGTACGTCCTCGCCACCATGTACTCCGCCGAAGCAGGAGTCATCTTCGCGAGCCGTTTCAATTCGCGCTCGCATTCTTTCTTGGCCTCGGCCGTCATTCCCGATTCTTCTACTTTCTTGCGAAGTTCTTCTATCTCCGCCTGGCCGTCGTCGGATTCGCCGAGTTCCTTCTGAATCGCCTTCATTTGTTCGCGAAGCAGGAACTCGCGCTGCGTCTGATTCACTTGCTCTTGAACTTGCTCGTGAATCTTGTTGCGCAGATCGAGAACTTCGCGTTCTTTGGTTAACTCGTTGATCAGCGTTTCCAGCCGCTTCTTCACACTGAAGGTTTCCAGCAGCTCTTGCCGAACCATCGTGCTCAGTGACGGCAGCGTAAACGCCACAAAATCCGACAAACGTTCCGGCGAAGGCTGATTCATCACTTCGGTCTGAAGATCGTCGGACAGTTGCGGTGAACGTGTCACCACCTCGCGGAACAGTTCTTGCACGTTCCGCTCGAGCGCGGTTAGCTCGGCATCGCGCTGATTTTCCAGGTCGGGCTGTGCTTCCACACGGCCGCGCAAGAATGGCTTGAGCGAAACCACCTCAAGCACGCGTATGCGCTCCAAACCTTCTAGGAATGCCACGATGTTTCCATTCGGCATCCGCACCATCTTGTGGACCCTCGCGAGCGTGCCCACGCCGTGTAGGTCCGCACCGGTGGGAACCTCAACGCGCGGATCCAGTTGCGCCACAACACCAAGCAGCTTCTCCGGCCCCTCCAGTGAATTCAGAAGCGCTAGAGAACTCTCCCGCCCCACTGGCAGCGGCATCACCGCGCCCGGGAACAGGACGGTATCGCGCACAGGTAAAATCGCGAGTTGTTCTGGGATAACTCTATTTGTTTTACTCACCTGATCCCCCTTAAATTCCAACCAATCCTCCCAAATTTCTTACTTACAATACCGTTAGATGCGACGGACGCGGAAAGGGTCCGCGATGAATTAGCTAGATGCTGTGAAGTATGTTGATACTATCACACTAAAGATCCGAACTCAAGCCCTCTGCCCACGCCGATTCCAGCTTGGACTTCCCGTAAACATCAGAAAATACTTAGCTTGCTTGATTCTTCGTACGCAGAGACTTTAGGAGCTCAATGGCTTCTTCCCGGGTATGAACCAGGTCGTTTAGCTGGGCTTCCTCGACTGAATCCAAAATCCGCTTGAACGAAGGTCCAGGTTGAAGCCCCATGGCCAGTAGGTCGTCCCCGGTCAAAAGCCTGGTTGGCCGAATTTGTTCTGCAGGGGTGTCACGGACGTACGCCTGCACGAACTCATAATTGTTCAGCATTCGGTGGCTCGAAAGACAGTCCAAGCGGTGCAGTTCAAGGTGCTCGTCGAACCGATTCAACCGCGCGAAGCGCTTCAGAGTGGAGGGCTTCATCTGCGGCACGTCTTTGAACTTCATGTGATTGGCCACCAGCGCCGCGATCTGCTCCGTATCCTCGTTCGAAAAACGTAGCCGGCGGCAGATTTCTTCCGCCATCCGGACACCAACCTCCACATGGCCGTCAAAACGAATCCGATCGCCCGTCTGCGAGATCGGCTTGAAGGTCGCTGGCTTCCCAACGTCATGCAAAAGCACGCCCCAAGCGAGCGTCGGGGCAGATCCCGCGGGAAGCCGCTGCAGCATCAGTAGCGTGTGAATCCATACGTCCCCTTCCGGATGATACTGCGGCGGCTGCTCCACACCCTTCATGCGCGCAATTTCTGGAAGAATCTCGGGCAGCAGCTTGGTTTCATCCAACAGCTCGAAACCGCGGCGTGCTGCGCCTTCCGTGAGCAGTTTCGTTAATTCGTCGCGAAGCCGCTCCGGAGAAACCTGTTTGATCTCCGGCGCTAGTTTCTGAATGGCCTGAAACGTCTTCGCTTCGATCGCATAATGCAGCCGCGCCGCAAAACGCACCGCTCGCGCCAGCCGCAATTTATCTTCGCCGAACCGCTCTTCCGGCTTACCAATAGCCCGAATAATTCCAGCGCTCAAATCCTCGCGCCCGCCGACGAAATCCAGCACTTCGTTCGTATCCGGGTCCATTAGCAGCGCGTTGATCGTAAAATCGCGCCGCTTCACATCCTCCTGCGCCGTTTTCGAAAACACCACGTTATCGGGATGCCGCCCGTCGGAGTAACCTACATCGGAGCGAAACGTGGCAACTTCAACCGTCACAATCGGACCTTCTTCGCTGTCCGCGGGCTCTCCCACAAGCATCACGCCGAATTTCGCGCCTACTTCCAGCACCACGAAAGACTCAGAAAACAATTCGCGGATTCGGTCCGGCGTCGCATCGGTCGCTACGTCATAGTCCGCAGGTTCGCGCTTAAGAAGGATGTCGCGCACACACCCGCCCACAAAGTAGGCCTGATACCCAGCCTCTTTTAGAATTCGGCAGATACGGTCGGCGAGAACACGCTGCTCCATATCGCAATTATGAGCGAAATGCTTTGCAGTTGGTAGTTGCAGGGGTTTGTCAGTTCTATCTTGGCTCTAACGAGAGGCGATGCAGACAACGCTTCTGGCGATTTAGCGAATCCCGACTTGCCCGCGTACGCTATCAATCAATTTCTTCGAATCGAACCCAACTCCGGCCTTGAACACGGTCTCGACATTCTCGATGTCGTCGATGTTCTTGGAAGGGTCGCCCTTTATCAAAACGAGGTCTGCCTGCTTGCCGGGTGCCAGCGTTCCAATTCGATCTTGCTGGTCCATATATATTGCGCCGTTTTCCGTGGCGATCTGGACGGCTTGCACCGGAGTGAATCCCGCTTCAACCAGCAGCTCTATTTCGCGTTGATCGCCAAATCCCGGCAGCACACCGCCGTTTCCCGTTGGATCGGGACCGCAGAGCAGCAACCCCCCGGCCTTAACGAATGCCACTTCAAAATCCATCTCTTTGCGCAGCAACGCCGCATCCAAGCTCGAGTAGGCGCGGGCAATCAGGTAGCTTTGGCTCGATTCTGCTGACATAGCATCCAGCGTGCGGCGCTGCAATTTGGGCCGCCCCGGCACACCAGCTTCGAAGACCGGCAGCGTCGATGTCACCGCCACGTGATGTGCCACCAGATTGTTAATCAGCTCTTGCACCTTCGCTCCGTCCACATCTTGCTTCGCCCAAGCCGCACTTCCTCCTGACGGACACACATCCACTTTCTTGTCCGCTACGAACTCGGTGTCCGCAAACACCGGCCCATGTTCCAGATCATCGATTCCCAGCGCTACTGCTTCCGGCCACGTCACAGAACAAAGATGTCCTGTCAATTTCATTTTGTGCGCGTGCGCTTCCTGAATCGCGACGCTCAATTCCTCGCGTGTGATATTCATATACGCTTTGTAAGAGGTCATTCCTTCCGCCGCCCAGTAATCCACCATGCGTTTCGCATCGTCGGGTCCGGTCAATTCATGCATCTGTGCAAACCGCGTTGGAGCGCCTTCCAAATATGGCGCTGTAGCGTCGATGCTGGGACCCGGCATCAAATTTGCGTCGATCCGATTCTTGACTTTGAGGTCCGTATACGGTTCCAGGCTCCCGGTAGTCCGCATTGTAGTCACGCCCGCCGCAAGATAAAGCCGCGGCGCGGTGTAAGGAATTTCCGCGATAAACAATCCCGGCTCGCCAATTCTTCCGCCGGCAAATTGCACCGAGATCGAGTCCGTGTAATAGAGATGGTTGTGCATTCCCACCAATCCCGGAATCACAGTGTAGCCAGTGCGATCCAAGACCTGCGCACCCTGTGGTTTTTGCGCTGACGCAGCTGACCCGATCGACTGTATCTTGCCGTTCGCAATCACAACAGCCTGGTCTTCTTTAGTTGCTGCGCCGGTTCCATCTATCACCCGCACATGATTAAGGACAACCACCGGCGCATCCACACTGATGAACTCCGCGACATCAGACGATTTCTGAGCTTGCGCAACAGTGATTGTGGTAACGAACAACCCAAGCAAAAATAAAAAACGCATCTACGCACCTCGCAATCTCTACAGCTATGAGCTTGGTAACGCTAGGCTGTCACCCGAAGAACGAGCGCGGTAATGTCGTCATGTTGCCGCGCATAACCCACAAAATTGTTCACATCCGTCATCACGCGCGAAAGAACATCTGCAGCGCTCCCGGTGGTCGTATTCAAACTGCCGAGAAGGCGTTCCTCGCGAAACTCTTCGCCCGTCTCGTTTACCGCTTCCACCACGCCGTCGGTAAAAACAAAAAGCAAATCGCCGGGCATAAGTTCGGTGCGACCGGAAATATAGGGCAGTTCGTTGTCCGTAAAAACCGGCAACCCCAGCGGCGGCCCGCCCGTCGAAAGCCTCTCGATTACTCCTGAAGCGCGCCTCAAGATCGGGTCATTGTGCCCGCAATTGACGTAAGTCATCCCGCGAGTATCCGGATTTATTTCGGCGAGAAATGCGGTGGTGAAGCGCAGGCCTTCCAAGCTGTGCGCCCGCGCGTAGCGTTCGAGCCCCGCCACAATTTCATCCAGCGAAGCCGTCGTGGCTGCCAACGCTCTCAAGCTCGCCTGGAATGTCGCCATCAGCAGCGCTGCCGGCACACTTTTCCCCGCAACATCCGCAACAGCGATCAGTAACGAAGGCTTGCTCGCGCCGTTTGCAGGCAACGGACGCAAAAACGCATCATAGTAATCGCCGGCTACCGTGTTCTGAGGCCGCGTCGCAAAAGCAATATCCATGCCGGGAATTTCCGGGGCACGCGCCGGTACCAGCCACTGCTGAATCTCTCGCGCAATTTCCAGATCGCGCTTCATCGTCACTCGATCGGCCAGCTCCAGCGCCAGCAGAATAAACAAAATGATTGCGCCAAGGCCTTCAAAGCCGGTGTCGCCGCCGTTCGAGTGAATCTGCGGACTGATCGCGATCAAAACGAGCGCAAGTATCAGCAGGACCCGCCGCGCCGGCGAGAGCTTCATCAACATCGCCTGGAAGAGTCCCCACGCAGCAAATATAATTTTCTTAAATTTGGATTTTTCGCGTCCGATGGCGTCCCAATCCACATCCTTCGAATAAAGTCCATAGCTGGATCGCGCTTCGGATTTAAACTCGCCCCAAAGCTGGCCCATTTTCAGGCCCTCCGTCACGCGCGCCCAGAAATCGCGCACGTTGCGGATGGTGCCTTTGGAACGCTGGTTCGGATTGGGATCTGCCGCCATGAGAACGAAACTATAGGACAGGAAACAGATTGCGGCAAATTTGTTTGGGTACGCCGCAAGATTTTCCGGGGATGGAAAATCTAACGATGTTCGTCGCCATCATCGCGGCTCTTTAGCGATCCGCCCAATTGTACTTTCGAGAATCCAAACCGGTCGCGAAGACCGTCAGTCGTCCGCGCCAGACGTTCCAGTTTTTCGCGCCGCCCGGGATCGAGGAGCTCCATTTGGCCTGAGCCGCTGGAGAATGAAGAAAGCTCCACCCCTACGAGCCTCAATTTCGCCGCGCCATCCCAGGCGCGCGAAAAAAGCTCCCGAATCGCGCGCAAAAACACCGAATCCAAGTCGGAAGGTTCCGCAAGCGTCTGACTGCGCGTAATGGTCGTAAAATTGGTGTACCGCAAAGTAATAGAAACAGTGCGCGCATGCAGACCCGCATCACGCAAACGCTTGGACGCTTTCTGGCAAAGATGGCTCAGCGTGGACTCGAGAATTTCCCTGTCGTTCGTGTCCTGCCCAAAAGTCTGATTGTGCGAAAGCGATTTCGGCTCGGCATCCACGAAAAACTCGTACGAATCGATCCCGCGCGCCTTGCGAAACAGCGCTTGTCCCCATTTCCCAAAAACTTCTTCCAGTTTTTCCAGCGAAACATGTTGAAGTTGCGAAATCGTCTCCACGCCGAGATTTTTGAGCGCCGTTTCCGTCACTTTTCCAATTCCCGGAATCCGTCTCACCGAAAGCGGCGAGAGAAAAGCCGCTTCGCTTCCTGGCGGAACCCAAACCAGCCCGCGAGGTTTGGCCTGTTCGCTCGCAACCTTCGCCACCAAACGCGTCGCAGCCAGCCCGCCCGAGCACGGCAATCCGGTAGTCCCAGTGATTTCGATCAGGAGTTTGTGCGCAGCGTCAAGCGGCGGCCCGTGCAGCCGCTCCGTCCCCGCCAAATCCAGGTAAGCTTCGTCGATTGAAGCCATCTCTACGGTGGGGGAATATTTCGCGAGTACCGCCGCCACACGATCGCTCCACTCCCCATAAAGTTCATGATGCCCGTCAAGAAAAATCGCATGCGGACAAAGTTTTGCCGCCGTCCGCAGCGCCATCGCCGAGTGCACGCCGAAACGTCGCGCCTCGTAACTCGCCGACGTTACCACACCGCGCTGGTCGCGCTGTCCGCCGACGATTACAGCGAGCCCACCCAAGTCAGGACGCGCCAGCAGTTCTACGGAAACGAAAAACGCGTCCATATCAATGTGGAGAACGGTCGCCGAAGAATCCGCCGCGGTGGGTGCTGGTGCATCGTGCTTTGCGCGAAAATGGGCTAGCTTCGGCATCGGTGAGTCAGGTGAGAGCTAGATTGTATGACAAAGGCTGCGCGGTTCTGTCAAACAGTTCCGTCAGACGCGGTCGGCAGCAGCCACGCGCGGGATGCCCGCTAGATCGTCGGTAAAAGTGACGTTCGTCCAATACTTCTGGTCCGCCAATATCGCGCGCACATGTTCCGCGGAGTTATAGCCGAGCTCTGTAACGAGGATTCCGCCGCTTCGAAGCAGACTGCCGGCCCCTTCGATTATCCGGGCGTACATTTCCACACCGGTCGGCCCTCCAAACAGAGCTGCATGCGGTTCGTGATCGCGCACCTCGCGCTGTAGTTCAGCGCTCTCTTCGCGTGCAACGTACGGCGGATTGCTGACGATCAGATCGAAGTCCCGCGATTTCTTGCCGTCGCTAGCGACTTGGGCAGTTAAACCATCCAGCAAATTCGTTTGCAGAAAATGAATGCGATCGCCGGCGTTGTGGCGTGCCGCGTTGCGCTGCGCCACTTCAAGTGCAGCCGCTGATATATCCGTCGCAAAAATGTCAGCGTGCGGCAATTCGTGAGCCAGAGCCACCGCGAGGCAGCCGGAACCAGTCCCCACATCCGCAATACGCAGTTTTTCGCGCGGCAGTCCAGAGTCGAGATGAATCTTAAATCCGCGCGGCCCAAGCCGCGCCAAAGCAACTTCCATCACATGCTCGGTTTCCGGTCGCGGAATTAGCACTGCGGGCGTAACTTCAAACTCCAATCCCCAAAATTCCTGCTTGCCGGTCAAATACTGCGTCGGTTCGCCCTCCGCGCGCCGCGCAATCAGACCCAAATATTTCTCTGCGTCGGCCGCATCAAGGGTCGCTTCAGGATGGGTGTAAAGCCAAGTGCGATCGCGTCCGAGCGCGTGCATCAGAAGAAGTTCGGTGGCAAATGTATGCGACGGTACCTGCGCCGCCCGCAGCCGCGCCATTCCCTCTTTCAAAGCTACGCGGACATCCCAAGCAGAAATGTTCGAGGCTCTGTCTGGAGTAGACATGAGGTCACCGCTGCTTCTGTTTAGGCTTCCACAAGCTCTTGCTTCAGCCGCTCCGATTCGTAATGAGTGGAAAGCGCATCAACGATCGGTCCAAGCTTGCCTTCCATCACTTGATCGAGTTGATGCAGCGTCAATCCGATGCGATGGTCGGTAACGCGGTTCTGCGGAAAATTGTACGTCCGGATTTTTTCCGAACGGTCGCCGCTTTTGATTTGCCCACGCCGTTCGGCGGCAATCGCTTCGTGCTGTTTGGCTTGTTCCATTTCGTACAACCGCGCGCGCAACACGCGCATGGCTTTCGCGCGATTCTTGATTTGCGATTTTTCGTCCTGCTGCGAGACCACCAGTCCGCTGGGAATGTGCGTGATGCGCACAGCGGAATAGGTCGTGTTCACCGATTGCCCGCCAGGCCCGGACGAGCAAAACGTATCGATGCGCAGGTCTTTTGCTTCGATCTTGATGTCGATGTCATCCGCTTCAGGCAGCACGGCGACGGTCGCAGCCGAAGTGTGAATGCGCCCCTGCTGTTCGGTCGCCGGAACGCGCTGCACTCGATGCACGCCGCTTTCATACTTCAGCTTGGAATAAACTTTGTTGCCTTGGATCGCGGCCACAATTTCTTTCATCCCGCCGATCGACGACGCCGAGCTTTCCAGAATTTCCACTTTCCAGTTCTGCGTTTCAGCGTAACGCGAATACATGCGAAAAAGTTCGCCCGCAAAAAGAGAGGCTTCGTCTCCGCCGGTTCCCGCTCGTATTTCCACGATCACGTTCTTGTCGTCGTTCGGATCGCGCGGCAGCAGCAGGAATTTCAGTTCGCGCTCCACGATTTCGCTGCGCGCCTCCAGCTCGTGCTCCTCGTCATGCGCCATCTGCTTCATTTCCGTGTCGTCCGTTTCCACCAGCAGTTGCTTGGCGCCCTGCAATCCCTTCTGAATTTCCTTCCATTCGCGATATTTCGCCACCATCTCCGCCATTTCGGCGTGCGTCTTGGCGAGCTTCTGGAAACGCGCCGAGTCGTTGTGCACTTCGGGCGAGGAAAGTTGCTGCGTCAATTCTTCGTAGCGTGACTCGATGTTATCGAGTTTTTCAAATAGCGTTAAGTTCGCCATGGCCGCGCCTCATGAACAACGGAAATACAGGTTTGTGGATGGAAAATCGGGAAAAGGCAGCGCTCCGGTCGGAGCGGGGTGAAAGCGCTAATAAAACGAAGCGAACATTGCCGTTAATCTGACTCCAGGATATCCACAATCACATTCCGAGTCAAACAGCGCTTTCGAAGGCGCAGCTTCATTGAACGGCGAGCTTCCGCGTCGTCCTATGCTCCAACGGCTTCATGTACTACGATACGACCCTATTCATGACTGCCGGTAACCCAACAACAAAGAATCGCTCTGACGAAATGCTCTGGGGTTTCTGGTATCCCGCGCTGCGCAGCGAGCAGGTGCGCGGACGAAAACTTGTGCGTGCGATGCTGCTCGATGTCCCGCTTGTTCTCGGCCGCGATTCCGCCGGAAAAGCCTTCGCGCTGCGGGACGTTTGCCCACACCGCGCCTTCCCTCTTTCCTTCGGCCAATTTGACGGCAAAACGGTTGAATGCGCTTACCACGGCTGGCAATTTGAAGCGCACACCGGCCAATGCCAGGCGATCCCTTCGCTTACCGCGGATTCAAAATTAAAATGCGAGCGCATTTACGCCGGAAGTTTTCCCTGCGAAGAGCGCGATGGTTATATCTGGTGCTTCATGAACAACCCGGAAGGTCGAACGCTCGAAACCCCGCCGCCACCCGCGCCCGAGCTGCTGACTTTCAGCGTGCACTATCAAATGGCTCATCTATGGGCCGATCTGCCGTGCGGCGTCGATCAAGCAATCATTGGTTTGATGGACCCGGCTCACGGCCCCTTCGTGCATCAGGCCTGGTGGTGGCGCAGCCGCCGCAGCATCCGCGAAAAACAAAAACAATTCGAGCCTATCCCGAACGGCTTCCGCATGAGCCCGCACGCGCCCTCTGCGAACAGCGCGCCCTACAAAATCCTGAAACTCCTCACTGGCGAGCCTGCCACCACCATGATCGATTTCGTTCTTCCAAACCAGCGCTTCGAACAGATTCGCGCCGGCCGCTACTGGCTCTCCAGCCGCACGACGGTCACTCCGATTCGCAGCGATCTCTGCCGCCTGGATTTCTGCGCCGCGTGGAATATTCTTACCTGGTTTCCGGTGGTCTCCTTCATCATTCATGTTTTCGGCCCGCGATTCATCCGCCAGGATACCGAAGTAATCGAAAAACAAGCGCTGGGATTGAAATACGAAGATCGCATGATGCTGGTGGATGACGCCGATCGCCAAGCGCGCTGGTATTTCGAGTTGAAAGCCGCCTATCTGGAATCGCGCCGCACCGGCGCCCCGATCAAGAATCCGTTGGAAGGCCTGATAACTTTGCGCTGGCGCTCCTAGAGAAACCCGCAAATAAAATCCAAATCCTGTTTCAGAGAGTTTCGAAATTTAGCGAAGGTGTCCGAGATCAAATGTGGTTTCCACGTCCCGATCATCCGGCGTGTGAACTTTTACCGTCACGTCATCGTAGGAATCGATCTTGTCAATATTGAACCGCAATTCGATAATGGCTCCTGATATTTGGTCCAGGTTCGAGACCGCGTCCGAATATAGCAACGACACTTCATTCGAGCTTGCGGAAACTTCCTTTTTGGCTTGCATTAAACGTATCGTGAAGTCCCGCTGAAAATCCGGCATCGGCACGCTAGGCCCGGTCGGATTTCCTGGGGGCGGTCCCGGGCAGTTATCAGTCAGGTCAACGCCTACACGCACAACGAACGAAAATTCTTTGCTCGCAAATTCCTTTTCCGCGGCTTGGACGTTTGGATTCAATGCATTTTCACCGAGTTCGACCACCTGGCTATAGGGAGTATCCACGCTGATCACGGCCACATGCGGTCCCGTCTTGGGCATCGGTAAAGAATGCGTATAGTGTGTGAGAAACTCGCTGGTCACAGAATCGTTGCGATTTCCAAGTAAATAAGCGGCGCGAATCGAAGTGGAGGAAAGCGGGTATTCGAACGCAAACACAGGCAGCACAAACGTTGCCATAACCAATAAGACGGAGAGCCCGAAACGCTGGGTGGGTTTCATGGTGGCCTCCTAAGCTACGTATATTGACGTACAAGGATTGTTTCCGGGCGCAAAGTCTATCGGCCCATGTTGCTGAGGAAGGGATAATGTTCCGCCGCGCCCATGAAAAAAAGCATCGGGAAGGAAAACCAGAATCCCACGCGCGACGCGAGAAAACTCCAGCGTGCCAATCGCGCCGCTTCCGGCGGCATGGGCGTGCCTTGCTCCGCGCTCGCACGCGTCCACTCAATCATCCGCTTCTGCACGCGCCAGACCACGCCCCAGGCATTCAACAACATTAAAAGCCCCAGCCCCCCGCCGACGCTTATGCAAAGATGAGCGTTTGAAACGTCCGCTCCGCCATTCAGGTCCAGCACGATCCACGACGCCGCAATCACGACGATCGAAATCAAAATCGTGCGCACCCAAGCATTGTCCAAAATACCTTCGTGCGGAAGTTGCAGCGGATAGATCAGTGCGAATGCAACAAGCCAAACCAAGATCCACCAGCCAAACCACTTTAGCGTAAGCGTCGGCTCGCCGGCATTGTGCGCGTCCACACTGAGCAGATGAAAGTAGTAACGAAGGCCCACCACCACCGTGATCAGTGCCGACCACCGGAACCAAGCCATCGCCCGTGACATCATCACCGGATAAACTTTGGCGCGCACGGGTCCGTCGAGCTGTTTCATCGTTGAAAAACCAACCAGATTGAAAAAATAAAGCAGCCCGATCCATATGATTCCGAAAATAAAGTGCAGCCAGCGAAGAACAATGAGTTCGGCCGCGGCGCCTCCCTCCGGAAACGAAAAATGCGGCGTGAGGAGATGAACGATCGTTACAAGCGTGGAAAAATTCACTAAAAACTCCGTCGAGCCGAATTTCAGTGGTTACGCTATAGGAAATTCAAGCAGCAAGTCAATCGCGCATCGGCCTCGAACCGCTTCTTTAATCGCTGAGTCGTTCCAGCGCCCAACGCGCGTGTTCAGCAATCACCGCATCATCGTTGCCGGCAAGGCATTCGAGCAATCCGATCGCGCGCTGATGCGCTGGGGAACCTCGCGCGATGCCGGAATTCCCGAGCGCCACGCACGCATTGCGAACGATCCCCCGCCATTTCGCTCGCTTCACCGCACTCCCGTTAAAAATCGCGCTGAATTCCTCTTGCGTTAACGCCGCGAGCGTTACCAGTTCTGGCGCAAACGAAGATCCTTCCCCTTTTCCATTGCCGCTCTCGCCATCCGACGGAAGCCTTCCCGGTTGAAATGCCGCTAACTGTGTCACCGGAGATTTACGATTCCATGGACACACATCCTGGCAAATATCGCAGCCGATAACTGCGCGCCCCATCGCCCTTCGCAGTTCCTCCGGAATCGCCCCGCGTAATTCAATCGTTAAGTACGAAATGCACCTCCTAGCGTCAAGAACGTAAGGCGCGGGAAACGCCTGCGTGGGACAAGCATCCAGGCACAACCGGCAATTTCCGCAAAGGTCCGGGGCCGGGGATTCTCCAGCCGGCACAGAAGGCGCCAGCTCCAAAGTCGTAACGATTACTCCGAGAAATAGCCAGGACCCGATTTGCTCATTAATTAAACACGTGTTCTTGGCGAGCCATCCAAGCCCCGCGTATTTCGCCGCAATCCGTTCAATGATCGGCCCTGTATCCACATACGCGCGCGCATCAAATGCCTCCGCGAATCGCGCGCGCATAGCTGTAACAAGCGCCTCGAGTTTTTCGCGAAGCACATTGTGATAATCGTCGCCCCAGGCATAGCGAGAGATCCAGCCGCGCGGCGCATCATCTCCACTACTGACAGGCACTTCCGTTGAATACGGAAGGGCAGAATTATAGTTCAGCGCGACCACGATCAAACTTCGCGCCCCGTCCAACACAAGACGCGGGTCCGCTCGCCGTGAGTCGCGCAGATAATTCATCTCCCCCGCATAGCCGCGCGCCAACCATTCCGGCAAATACCCCAGCTCTTCGAACTTTTCGCTGAACGAATCGTTCTGAATATTCTCTAAACCCTGTAGCGCGGTTGGAATAGGCACAACGCCACATAAATCGAACCCAGCTACCCGCGCCTGCTCACACACCCATCGAGTTTTTTCCGCGCTATTCATGAACTAATCTTTCATTATCGGCCCATTAATATCCCGCCGGACACCGACTTTCCTCCATTGGCCTATCCCTCCTGCGACTGCTACAATGCCCGCCATGGCAGACTGGCGCCAAATTCAGGCCCGCATTCGCAAAGCCAAGAATAGTCCAGACGCTCACGCCAAGCTCTCCGAGCTTTACCAGCGTACGCGCGACGCCATGGTCGCCTGGGAACTCGCTTTAATCCAGGAAAAAGCCGAGCTCAAAGATGACGCTGTGAAGTGGTACACCATCGCCGCCGAACGCTTTCGTCGAGCCGAGTGGAAGAAGAAAGCAGAAGAAGCCTTGACCAGGCTGGGTGCCGTGCTTCCCGTAGCCAACGAAATGGCCATGAACGCTGAGGGTGGCGCGGAAGAGCCACGCCTCATGGGTGTCTCAGAGTTCTCGGAAGAAAAAACGGAGTCGCTGGCCCTCGGCGAAATTTCCGAGCCGGCCGATGAAGCCCAACCTACGAATACCGCCGAGGCCACGCCAGCCGAGACTCCTGAATCTGGCGACGCTGAAAAAAAGAAGCGGCGGCGTGGACGCCGCGGTGGCCGAGGACGCCGGCGCAAAGGCGCAGCCCCAGCGTCGGGCCTTCCTTCACAAGCTTTTGCTGAATCAGCAACAGCACCATCACAATCCTCAACACCGCAACAATCGCGGCCACCCGCGCAAGCTCGACATCAATCTCCCAGGACCCCTTCGCCTCGAACTGAATCTTTCGAGCGCGTGCCGATTCCTTCCGCGCCACAACCCAGTTCGTTTGAAACTCCGGAGCCGCCGCGAGCGGAGCAAGCTGCGCCAATGCTCCCATCCGAACGCACCGCGCACGGACGCGCAGGCGACCCTGCGCTGGCCTCGCGCATGTCCCATCTCGAATCGATGCTTCGCCGCCTCGTAGCAAGTCCGCTGCATCGTCTCGATACCGAAGAAGCCCCTGCCGGTCCCGGCGTATTCCTGCTCTCCGACTCCGATCAGATCACTTCTTATTATGTGGAAGCCTGCCAGACACTTCGCGTCGGCGTAGGAAATCTGGCTCGTGGCTTGCGGGGCAGCGCCGGCAAAACTACGCGCGGCACCCGCACCTCATTCGATAGCGGCCTGAAGGCCAAACTTGCCGAGCATTTGGGAATCACCGAAGCAAAAGTTTCCCAATATCTAAAGGATCATTGCGTAGTTCGCTGGATTCAACTCGACGACGACGCCCCGCACCTGGCCCACTTCGCCATCGGCGTCCTGCGTACCCCCCTCAACTTGGATTAATTCACATGTTCCTTAGTACTTAGCCACTCCCATTGAGTGCCGCATGGTGCCGTTCAAGCCGCGAATTGCACCTTTGGATGCACCCTGCTAGACCTTCGCTCCCATTCCGGGCAAACTTTGGTAGGGTAACAGGTTACGGGTGTGGCTCACCCGTTGGGTCATAGGGCATTACGGGGTTTTGCCACTCATAAAATTTATTGCGCATCAAAAGGAAAGGTGGAGGATTATGCCGAAAACAGTAGGCAATCAACTTTGGAAATCGTTCGATTGGGCGCTGTGTAAAACAGCGGGGATAACCTTCGACACGATTCAATTCTTTAATAAGTTCAACCCAAATCCTTCCTTCATTCCCAAATGGTCTGATAAGCCGATGCTGAAATCATGGGAGAAGTCCAAGCCCACGCTCGGCTGGCCACGCACCACCGACTCTCTGTGTCCTTCCTGCGTGCACGAAGCGCGCGAAGCGATCATGAGCGGCTCAAAAGACTGGACGGACTTGGTACACGAAAAGGTCGGCGAGATCAAAGCTCAGATCATCGAGCGCGACGGCCAAGTTTGGATGGTGAAAGAATGCCCCATCCACGGCAAGTGCGAAGACTTAATGGCCGCGGATTCCAAATTCCTCGAATGGATTGAAAAGAATTTCCCCGGCCGCGATATTCCAGCGCACAACGACGAAGACATGCACCGTCACGGCTCCAGCACCATTCGCCACGGCCGCGGTTCCGTTCTCACCGTTGACCTCACCAATCGTTGCAACATGATGTGCGACCCTTGCTTCATGGATGCCAACCAGGTCGGCTACGTCCACGAACTAAACTGGGAAGAAATTCAGGAAATCCTGGAGAACGCCACCAAGATCAAGCCGCGCCGCCAAATGTCCGTACAGTTCTCCGGCGGCGAGCCAACCATGCACCCGCGCTTTCTTGACGCCGTTCGCTTCGCCCGCAAAGTCGGTTACAACAGCGTGCAAGCTGCAACCAACGGAATCGAGTTTGCCAAGAGCAAGGAATTCTGCGCCGAGGCTTTCGAAGCGGGCTTGCGTTACGCCTACCTGCAATTTGACGGCATCGGCAACGACGCGAACAGTCATCGCCAGGTCGGCAACTTGTTCGACGTGAAGCTCCGCGCCATCGAAAACATGCACGCGGCCGGTATCGACATCGTGCTGGTCACCACCATCGTCAACAACGTGAACAACGATCAGGTCGGCCCCATCGTAAAGTTCGCCATGGAAAACCCCAAGAAAATCTCCTTCGTTTCGTTTCAGCCCGTTTCGTTCACTGGGCGCGACGAAGAAATCACCCCTGAACGGCGTCTTCGCCAGCGCTACACGCTGTCTCACCTGGCCCAGGACGTCAGCAAGCAGGTCGGGCGAATCGAACCGACTCGCGACTGGTTTCCGATTTCGCTAATCAGTCCGTTCTCTGATTTCGCTGATTTGGCGCACGGCCCCGACGCCATGTGGGGACAGATGAGCTGCGGTTGCCACCCGAATTGCGGCGTAGGCACAGCAGTTATGATCAACAAGGAAAATAAGGAATGGGCGCCGGTACCGAAGTTCCTGAACGTCCCGGGCCTCGTCGCTGACATCAGCAAGGTTACCGACGCCTCGCGCGGCAAGAAATTTTCCGCTTACATGGCCGCCATGGCGCTGCTCAAGAATTATCATCCGTTCCAGGCCCCTCCAAGTTTGCGACTCAAGGATCTCTGGAAGAAGTTTGATAAGACCTTCGGCGTGCGTGGTCAGGACAAAGCTGAAAAGGTTTACGGTAAAGTTGGTCCCGATCGCACCCTCGACGACTCCATGAAGCGCCGCCAGGATCCCTGGAATTTCCTCTTCCTCGCGGGCATGTGGTTCCAGGATTTGTTCAACTACGATTTCCGCCGCACAGAAATGTGCATCATCCCCTACGCCACGCAACAGGGTGAAATTTCCTTCTGCGCTTACAACACCGGCATCGGCTGGCGAAAAATTATCGAAAACATGTACAAGAACGCGACCGTCGCTCAGTGGTACAAAGAGCACGGCAAGCACGAAATTTTCGCCAAGGGCAAAAAGGTTGACCTCCAGAATTACGAGCACACTCTACGCATCGATCAAGATGACGCAGCGCGCGTTCGTCACCTCGAGCACGACATTCCTCTGACCGCAGCCGAAGAAGACCGCGCTCGCCGCCGCAAGGCCAACGAGGAAGCCGCCAAGGTTCGCCGTATCTATGAAGAGCTCGTGCTGAAGAAGTCCACCGAAACCGTGGTCCAGATCGGTTCGATTCAACAGATCCAAATGGCGGTTCCGGGCGCGACCGTCAAGCCGGTGCAGATTGCCGGTGCCAATGGCAACAGCCACAGCAACGGAAACGGCCACAAGAATGGAAATGGAAACACCGTCAACGTCGAAAAGACCAATGCCGAAGAGGCTGCCGTCGCTGGCGACTAAGTTTCTTTAATCCCTGGCAGATTCGCCAAAAAGCCCCGGCTCCAACCGGGGCTTTTTTTTGCGTGGATCCTATTTCCCCTTCAAACGCTGCGCAAATAACCAAGGCAATAATTCCGGTTCGCTGAACGCTACATCCCACACCGCGTGGCCAATCCCGGGATATTCCGTATACTTCGGATTCCCTCCCGCTTGTTTCAGCGAAGCCACCCAAGCGCGAGCCATCTCCACATTCACCGCCGGATCAGCTTGCCCCTGAAAAATCCACACCGGTACTTTCGCCACATGCGGAGTCATCGACGCATCCCCGTACCCGCACAACGCAATCGCTCCGCCAAATTTATTCTCAGACATAGCCAGCGCGCTCCAAAGACCTTCGCCTCCCATCGATTGGCCCACCAAGTACACTCGCTCCGGATCGATGCTGTATTCCTTTTCCACCGCGCCAAGAATTTCCAGCGCAAGCCGGATCGAAACAGGAGGCGTATTCGCATGTGGCCGCGCCCACCCTTTGGTCGTATTCACCTGCGGCGCCAGCACGAACGCGTGATACTTGCCCTGATTTTCAGCGGTGATCCAGATGTGCGAACCGAGAAAATTGCTGCCCGAAATTTGCTTCAGATTGTCCGACCCGCGCCCCGCCGCATCGTGCAGCCACAAAACAACCGGATATTTGGTCGCACCATCGTACCCGGACGGCACGAACAGTCGATACTGCATCGTCTCGCCCATCGAACTGTGATACGACCGCGCCAAAAATCCTTCGCCCGGCGATTCTTTTGATTGCGCCTGCCCGACGGCTGCCGTCAGAAGTAGAAAAATCACAGCCAGGAGGAAGAATGACCGAGCGGACATTCGTCAAGCCTATCTTGTTACGTAGCATCGCACATCGGAAAGTTCAGGTAGGTGGGCTGTTAAGGTTTAAATGCAGCGCCGCGGCCTTCAGCGCGGCATCTTTTTAGAGAAGTCCGCGCTATCTCGCTCGTTCGCTCGTTGCCAACGCGTGATCTTCAGAAAAGAGCGCGAGACTAGAAAATTCAGCGCGAATATTTCTTTGCGTACGCCGGAGGTTCCAGCCCTGCCTTCAACCGCGGATCGCTAATTGGAGCCGCTGGCACAATGGTAAGCGGCACCACCCCCGCCCAGATCGGCAATTCATAATCCTCCGCGTCGTCTTTCGGCGGCCCCTTGCGAATCTTCGCCGAAACTTCAGCCAGCGGCAACGCCAGCACAGCGGTAGCCTTCAGCTCCGCTTCCGTCGGCATCCTCACATCATTCCAGCGTCCGCGCACGATATGTTCGGTAAACGCTTCCAGCGCCTTAATTTTCTCCGCCGAATCGGAAACCAGCGTCGCGCGACCCAACATCACCACCGACCTGTAATTCATCGAGTGATGAAACGCCGACCGCGCGAGCACTAATCCATCCAGCAGCGTCACCGTCACGCAAACTTGAACGCCTTCCGCCAGCGTCCGCAAAATCCGGCTCGCCGCCGAGCCATGGATGTACAGCGTGTCCCCCGCCCGCGCGAACCCCGTGGGAATCACGAACGGCTGCCCGTCCACCGAAAATCCCACGTGGCAAATCAATGCTTCATCGAGAATCTTATAAACGGTCTCAGAATCGTAAGCCCCGCGATCGGGCAAACGCTTCACCCGTGTCCGTTGCGTCGGCTGGAATCGGCTCATCCAGCCAGCCTAAGCCCGGCCTCAAAACACCACAAGAGCCAATCTGGCCTCCCGCGATGATGTTTAAGAAATCGAAGGTGGCGATACTGGAAGAATTTACAATCGCTAGGGTTTCGAATGTGTCGCGATTCCGAGCCGGTGCGCGACAGCGCGAGAATATCGCATTAAGTGGAAGGATTCTGGCCGGAAGGATTGCAATCGCCAAAGTTTCGATTAATTCGATATTCCAAGCCGGTGCGCCACCGAGGGGAGCAACTCAACCGCACTTTATTTCCGGTTCAGCCTCCACAGGAAAATTGACCGAGTTTGCAATGAAACATTTCGCGTGAGCCGCATGATGCAATTCTCGCGCCTTCTCAATATCGCCGCCGGGCGCCAGCGTCACGTGCGGATGCAGCACCACCCGCACAAATCGCCCCGATCCATCCCCCGTTTCTTCCATCACCCCTTCGGCATGATCCACGTAAGATGTCACAACAATCCTCGCATCCGAACACAAATGCAGGTACCAAAGCTTGTGGCACGCCGATAACGACGCCACCAGTAACTCTTCAGGATTCCAACGCGTCGCATCGCCTCGAAAATTAGGATCAGACGAACCCGGTATCGCTGGCTTCTGCGTCCCCGCCGATATCTCATGCCGCCGTTCGTAATTTCGGTACCCTGACGTTCCGCTCCCGATATTGCCGGTCCACTCCACGGTCACTTTGTAATGATGCGTCTTACCCATTCCTGCCTCCTGCAAAACCTGCAGCGCGACAAACGACAGTTTCCGAAGGACATCGCCCTTTGTTGGTTGGTCGGACCTTTAGGTCCGACATATCAATGCCGCGCGAAGCGCTCCTTTGCGCTGCCCCTTCCGCAGCATGTATTCGCGACTCGCGCAATCCGCACGAAAGCTAACTTCCAGCCAGCGCTTGCCGCAAATCCTCAATCAAATCTTCCGCATCTTCCAACCCCACCGAGACTCGCACGGTCCCCGGCTCCACGCTGGCTGCGCGCAATTCCGCGAGCGACATATTGTAATGAGACGTATAAATCGGCAGCACCACCAGCGACTCAACGCCGCCAAGACTCGCGGCCAGCAAGAAAATACGCGCGCGATCGCAAAACCGTCGCGCCGCCGTCAGCCCGCCTTTCAAATCGAACGCCAGCATGGCTCCGAATCTGCGCATCTGCCGCTTCGCTAAACGATGGTCCGGATGCGAAACCAGGCCCGGATAATGAACTCGCGCAACTTTCGGATGTTTTTCCAGATATTTTGCAAGAGCCAACGCCGTGGCGCACTGCCGCCACACGCGCACCTCCAGCGTCTTCATTCCGCGGATCAGCAAGAACGCTGCTTCCGGGTCCATCGATCCCCCCAGATAAATAATCATGTGCCGGATTTCTTTGATCAACGTCTCTCTGCCCGCCGCCGCGCCTGCAATCACGTCCGAATGTCCCGCCAGGTACTTTGTCGCGCTGTGCAGCACCAGGTCGAACCCCATCTCGATCGGCTTTTGCAGCACCGGGCTTGCAAACGTGTTGTCGATCAGCGAAATTAAATCCCATTCTCTCGCAAACGCCACTGCTTTGTGCAAATCCACAAGCCGCAAAGTCGGATTCGTCGGCGTCTCGATATAAAGAGCCTTGGTGCGCGGATTCACCAGGCGCTCGATCCCCCCTAGGTCTGCCTGCACATGCCGCACCACGATGCCCATGCGTGGAAACACGTCGCGCATCATGCGATAGGTCCCGCCATAAACCTGCCGCGTGGCGATCACTTCATCCCCGGCCTTCAACACCGAGAGCAGCGCGTTCGAAATCGCCGCCATCCCCGAAGCAGCCACCACCGCGTCTTCCGCGCCTTCGAGCGCCGCAATCTTCTTTTCGGCGATGGTCAGCGTGGGGTTTCCGTAGCGCGTGTAAATGTAAGCCGGGCTCTTCCCCTCGGCCCAACGCTTCATTTCTTCCGTGCTGGCAAACGTAAAATTCGCCGTGCGCGCAATCTCTACCCCAACGCTCGCGCCTTTGTGGAACTTGTCCTGCCCCACGTGGATCGCAAGCGTGGCGTCGCCGCTCACCTTGATGGTCTTCTTGGTTTTCTTCATAGCCCCGCAGGATTGCGCACCTAGCGGCGCAATCGCAAGCGCCAAATTTTGTTCACGCTAGTTAATCACCGACACATGCTTGACTCATCCAAAGCCATTAGTACATAAGCATCTCGCGGCTTCGCAGAGCGAATCGAGCGCGCTAAGTGAGGATGTGAAGGAGAATTGGCATGAGTATTACGCCGCAACAAATCGTTGACGCGTCCTGGGTCCTGTTCGGGGTCTATTGGCTCGTCTCCGCTTTCAACGCGAAAAAAACTGAAAAGAGAGAACCTTCAGGCGAACGCCTTGGCCACATGCTCCTGATGGCTGCGGGCTACATCCTTTTATTTCAACGCAACGGTAACTGGGGCCCCCTAAATCACCGCTTCTTGCCCGATCTTCCCTGGATCGCCTGGCTCGGCGCCGCCATCACTTTCGCCGGCGTCTTATTCGCCATATGGGCGCGCTGGAACCTGGGACGAAATTGGAGTGCGGCCGTCACCATCAAGCAAGGCCATCAAATCATCCGAACGGGACCTTACGCTTACATTCGTCATCCAATTTACACCGGCATGCTCGCAGGAGCGATCGGCTCGGCGCTCACAGCTGGCGAATATCGCGGTCTCCTCGCGTTCGCAATTATTCTGTTCGGCTTTTATCAAAAAGCGCGCAAAGAAGAAAAATTTCTCGCCGCCAATTTCGGCCAGTCCTTTCTGGAACACAAGCAGCACACCGGATTTTTTCTTCCGCGTTTCTCGTAAAATAGTTGTCCCAACGTACAGTTTTGTTCTTTACAAAGCACTTACAGCAGCATTCTGACGTCGACTTTGCCTTTCATTCGCTGACGGATACGCCGCAAGCTAACCCATAAGTCCGAAGCATCCATGAAATCCGTGCCAAGATGAGAGGAATAGAGTTCCACCTGGTCCGATTCCGTAGGAGATTTTCAACGAGGGCGCGCCAATGAAGAGAAACATCACAAAACTGCCGTTATTCTCAGCTCTCCTGATCCTGTCGACCTTTTCTCTTGCAGGCTGCTACTTATTGCAGCCCACCGGCCCTTGTTTCGGAGTCGGCTGCCCGGCTCACACGGTCGGCCAAAATGGCCAGTACAAAAGAGGCGAAGGCCCAAAATCCCAACAACCCGCGAATGCCCAGAATAACAATTCGCAGCCCGCGACCGCTCAGAGCAATCCGCAACCCGCGCAATCAGCGCAGCCAGCGCCAAAAGAAGGCAACTTCTTCACCAATGCCTGGGCCAAACTTATCAGATCACGCTGACGCAGCTTCGCCTTCTTCTTCTCCCGCGTGGTGCGGCTTGTGCGCCGCGATCACTTTTTCCGCGATTTCCGTCGGCACAAAATCGTAGTGCGAAAATTCCATGGAGTAGCTTCCCCGTCCCTGCGTCATCGAAATTAATTCGTTCGCGTAGCTCAGCATTTCCGAAAAAGGAACCTGCGCTTTCACCACCACGCTGCTCCCTCGCGTTTCGCTGCCGCTGATTTTTCCGCGACGCCCGCTCAGATGCCCCATCAAGTCGCCCGAGTATTGATCCGGCGCGTACACCTCCACGTGCATGATGGGTTCCAGCAAAGCCGGCCGCGCCTGCTTCATGGCTTCTTTGAACGCCAGCGACCCCGCAATCTTGAACGCCATGTCGCTCGAGTCCACGTCGTGATACTTCCCGTCGTAAAGACTCACGCGAAAATCGGTGACCGGAAACCCCGCCAGGAATCCGCGCTCCGCTGAATCGCGCACGCCTTTTTCCACCGACGGAATCCAGTTTTTCGGAATCGCCCCGCCGAAAACATCATCCACAAACTCAATTCCCTTCCCTCGCGCCAGCGGCTCCATCTTGATGCGGCACAATCCAAACTGTCCGTGTCCGCCCGTTTGCTTTTTGTGTTTTCCTTCCGCGTCCGCTCTGCCGCGTATCGTTTCGCGGTAAGGAACCTTGGGCGGATGAAGTTTCAATTCCACATGATAGCGTTTGCGCAATTTCGCCACCACTACTTCGATGTGCTGCTGCCCCGCGCCGCTCAGCAAAAATTCCTTCGTTTGCGGGTCGCGCGCAAAACGCAACGCCAGATCCTCCTCCAGAATTTTGTGAATGGCTACGCCGATGCGGTCCTCATCCGCGCGCGTCTTCGGTTCCACCGCGAAGGTAATCGAAGGTTCCGGAATCCGCGCCGGCGGATAGAAAATCGGCGCGCTCTTTTCGCCCATGGTCTCGCCTGTTGTCGTGTCTTTCAGCTTGGCCACCGTGCCCACATCGCCGGCATGCAGTTCGCTCACCGCCGTAGCCGTTTTTCCCTGCATCACCTGCACGTGCTGCAAACGCTCTTGCGTGCTGCGATTGAAATTCGCCAACGTGGCATCATTCTTCAACACGCCCGACATCACCTTGAAATAAGTGATACGCCCCGCAAACGGGTCCGCCAGCGTTTTGAAAACAAAAACAGAAAGCGGCTCGGTATCCGCAATTTTGCGCTCCACGGTGTCGCCCTTGTGGTCCGGCGTCTTGTGTCCCGCCACTTTCCCCCGCACCGCCGGCGAAGGAAAAATCTCCGCCGTAAAATTCAAAATTGCGTCGCTGCACACGTTATGCAGCGCCGAACTCAGCAAAATCGGAAAAATTCTTTTGGCCACAACCGCTTCGCGCAAACCCTTTTTCAGATCGTCGACCGGCAGCGTCCCTTCATCGAAAAATTCCTGCATCAACGCGTCATCGCCTTCCGCCACCATCTCCACCAGCGCTTCGTGCGCAGCCTTGGCTTCTTCGGCAAGCTCCGCCGGGATTTCTTCCACCGTCGCTTTCCCGTCGCCATCCGGCGAATACAGCAGCGCCTTCATCGCGATCAAATCCACCACGCCCTTGAACGATTTTTCCTGCCCGATCGGCAATTGAATCGGTATGGCCCCGCGTCCAAACACGCGTTGCACCGAATCCAGCGCGCGTTCGAAACTGGCCAGCTCGCGGTCCATCCAGTTCAGCACGAACGCGCGCGGCTGGTCGTACTCCGTCGCGTAATCCCAAACGCGCTCCGTGCACACCTGCACGCCCGCCGCCGCGTCCACCAGAATCAAACAAGCGTCGGTCGCGATCAGCGAAGATTTTGTCTCATTTATAAAAGTAGAATAACCCGGCGTATCGAGGAAATTTATTTTCACTTTTTCCGGCTGGCCCGGCGCTTGCCATTCCGCAAACGCTAAGCCGGTATTGATCGAAATTTTCCGCGCGATTTCTTCTTCGTCCCAGTCGGTGACGGTCGACCCTTCCGCCACTTTTCCCAGGCGCGCTGTCATCCCCGCGGTGAACAGCAACGACGAGACGAGCTGGGTTTTGCCCGTGTCGCCGTGGCCTACAATGCCGACGTTTCGTATCCATTCAGTGTTATACGATTTCATAATTCACCTCACATAAAAGGTTCCCTCTGTGGAAAAAACTTCCGGACAGGCATTTCGTGGCGGATTATTGCGTAGAGCTCTTTCGAGTTGTAAGAAAGGACCAACATCACGGCGCCGTCCCCGACGGCTACGCGCATGACCCTGCGGAACGGGGATGCTAGCACACGCCGCGCTCCAGGTTCAATACCCCGGTCGGCTCAAATCTCGCTGCCCGGGTGTACAATGTCTACGTTCCCAAGTCGAACTAGACGCTCAACTTCGGCCCAATTTCCTGGATTTCCGGCAGCAAAGAAACATTTTCGGTTTGGCCTCGTCTTACTGTCAGAGTTTCGAGTTCCCGGTTTCCGCGTCGAAGCAGATCATCAAACCTAAAGGAGAAAAACCATGAATCAAGAACAAGCAGCCTTTACCGCACACATGTTTACCGACGGCCTTGAACGAGAATATGAGATCACCAGAAAAGTTCTAGCCGCCGTTCCCGAAGGCAAAAAGGATTATCGGCCTGACGAAAATGCCCGCACCGCTTTCGATCTCGCAACCCACATCGCCACTACGGATGTTTGGTTCCTGCAAGGCATAGAGCAGGGCGAATTTGGTCCCCCGCTCGACAAGCACTTCCGAAGTGTGGCTGAAATCGTGGCCTTCTACGAAAGAGAATTCCCTGCCGCGTTAAAAAAAGTAAAAGCGCTCCCGCCCGAAAAGCTTGCGAAAATTATCCCGGCGTTCGGAATGTTTGAATTGCCCGCCGCCGCCTATCTCGCATTCCTCAACAATCATTGCATCCATCACCGCGGACAGCTCGCCACTTACCTCCGCCCGATGGGCTCCAAAGTCCCCAACATTTACGGCGGCAGTTTCGACGAACCCATGCAAATGCCCGCCACCGCCAGATAAGGTAATTGCCGATAACACTGGGGCGAGTTCATACTCGCCCCAGCGTTATAGGTCTGCTCATTCCCGGTTCAAGAATCCAAATCATGAATCGAAAGTCCGCTAGCACTCTTTAGCGCAGGCCGCCGGAGCTTCTCCGCAAAGGTTATCGGCGGTTTTAACGGCAAAAGTAGGGTCTAATCTGTATTCCAATCGAACTGAATCCATGCGCTAATAGTGTCTGCAAAGTTTCTAATTGGTGGCGCATGAAAAAACGAATTCTGATCGTCGACGATCACCCTCAAATCCTGGATTCGCTTTGCAAAATGTTCAGCGAGCATGAGTATTTCGAGATTTGTGGCCAAGCGTCCACCGGTCAGGAAGCGGTCGAGAAAGCCCGAAGCCTTTATCCGCATTTAGTGGTCTTGGATTTAGCCATCCCCGAGACGAACGGACTTAAAACCGCCAAAGCCATCTCAGAAATTCTGCCGGACACCCCGATCATCCTGTTCACGCTCTACGCCCAAAACATCAAAGACTCCGAGATGGACACTTCAGGCATCACCCGCATTGTTTCAAAGAGCGACCCGAACACTTTAGTAGCGAACGCCGAAGACTTAGTTCGCGCAGCCTAATCGAGTCGCTCGTGTACTTCGGTTTAATCTCGCAAAAGCCGCATGCCTTCGCCGTTTTATAACTGCGCTGGTGAGCTTGCCACCCGGAAATTTCTCCGAAACATCGTTATAGCCCGGCACGACTCAGCGAAAGCGCCCGCCAATCAAGCGTCGGCAGGGAGTTCGCCTTCCGACCGCGCAATAACGGCGCAAGCCAAACAATTTCCAATCACGTTCACTGCCGTGCGCGCCATATCCATCAGCGCATCGATGCCCAAAATAACAAAAATCGGCTCGGTCGGCAGACGAAACATCGACGCGGTAGCCAATAGCACCACCAGCGTCGCGCGCGGCACTCCCGCCACGCCCTTGCTCGTCAACATCAGTGTAAAAACCATCACGAGCTGCTGTCCCCAGGACATGTGCATCCCCGCGGCTTGCGCCACAAATATCGACGCCAGCGCCAAATAAACCGACGATCCCGCCATGTTGAAGCTGTATCCCGCCGGAATCACGAACGCCACAATCCTCCGCGGCACGCCGAACGCTTCCATATCCTCCATCGCGCGCGGCAGCGCCGCCTCGGAACTACTGGTTGCGAACGCAATCGTGGCCGGCTCAGCCACCGCACGCAGAAATCGCCCCAGCGGGACCCGCGCAATGATCGTGATAGGAAGCAGCACCACTAGAACGAACGCGAGCAACGCTACATATCCCGTAAGCAGTAGCTTTCCCAGCGGCAGCAAAACAGCAATGCCCATATGTCCCACTGTGTAAGCCACCGCCGCTCCCACGCCGATCGGCGCAAAATACATCACCAGATTCGTGAACGAAAACATCGCCGCGCTCAGCGACTCGCAAAATTTCAACATCGGCTCGCGTTTCGCCTCCGGCAGCAGGGCCAGCGCAATCCCAAAAAGCAGCGCGAACACCGCCTCCTGCAGGATCTGGTTTTCTGCAATCGATTTCGCAATATTCTCGGGAAAAACGTGCAGCAGGAAATCGTCCCAGTGCATCGGCGCCGCGTTTTGCGCCGGCGCAACTTCCGGCGTGACCGGCAGTATCAGCCCTTCTCCCGCCCGGCTGATATCAATTGCTCCCACGCCGATAAAAAGCGCCAGCGTCGTCACAACTTCGAAAAAGATCAGGCTTTTCAGCCCAATGCGCCCAATGCTGCGCAAATTTCCGTGTCCCGCGATGCCCGTCACCAGCGTTCCTAATATCAGCGGCGCCACAATCACTTTGATCAAACGCAGAAAAATGTCGCTCAGCACGCGCAAATGTTCAGCGAGCTGCGGCCGGTCCAGTCCAACCTCTCCGCCCAGCAGCATCGAGAAAAAAATCCAGTAAGTAAGAGACCCTCGCCGCAATCCGGCCGCGGCAATTGCCAGAAGTCCAACCCAGCGCAGCAACGTAATCCAAAGTTGAGGCCCCAGCACAATCGCCAATCCCGCGCCCAACAAAAACAATAAAACTCCCACAATAAGAACTGCACGCAGAGCCGCCGATCCTTCTTTGGTGGTCAAATCCTTTTTAGCCGTCTCATTCATCTCGGTTTTCTGAAGGCGATCCCTCATCGCGCTCGATTCTTACCTATTGCAGTCGCCGAATCTTGTTGAGCATCCGACCCAAGTGTTAAGGTGAGAACGATGCCACCCATAAAAAATCTAGAATGTTCCCGCTGCAATTCCACTTTCTCCGCCGAACGCCCGCAAACTCTCTGTACGAAATGTCAAGGCGCGCTGTACGTTCGTTACGATCTTCGCCCGCTCCACGGTTCTGCCGCCCGCGACGCCGGCATCTCTCAACAGCCACCCTCGCCCTGGTCCGGCATGTGGCGTTACCACGCCGTTCTCCCCTCCGTCGACCCCGTCACACTAGGAGAAGGCTGGACTCCCATGCTTCGCAGCCGCCGCCATCCCGGAATTTTTCTCAAGGAAGAAGGCGCCAATCCTACCGGCACTTTCAAAGCTCGCGGGCTCGCACTTGCCGTCACCATGGCCCGCCACTACGGCTTGAAAAAATTGGCAGTCCCCTCCGCCGGGAACGCAGCTGGCGCTCTCGCCGCCTACGCCGCCGCGGCCGGCATCGAAGCCCACATCTTCATGCCGCAAGACGTCCCCTTCGCCAATTACGTCGAGGCCGTAGCCTATGGTGCCAACGTCACCTTGGTCAACGGCCTAATTTCAGATTGCGGCCGCCTGGTCGCCGAGCGAAAAGAGAAAGAAGGCTGGTTCGACGTTTCCACATTGAAAGAGCCTTTCCGTGTGGAAGGCAAAAAGACCATGGGCTACGAAATCGTGGAACAACTCGGCTGGAAATATCCCCACGCCGTGATTTATCCCGCGGGCGGTGGCGTGGGCTTGATCGGTATGTGGAAAGCCTTCGCGGAATTGGAAGAAATGGATTGGGTCGCGGGCGGCAAACGCCCGAAAATGATCGCCGTGCAATCTTCCGGCTGCGCTCCGGTAGTTCGCGCGTTCGAAAAAAAATCCAGCGTTACAGAGCCCTGGCAGAACGCCGAAACATTCGCCGCCGGTCTGCGCGTCCCCAAGCCTTACGGCGATTACATCATGCTGGAAATCCTGCGCGACTCCGCAGGCGCAGCCGTCGCCGTGTCCGACGATCAGATATTGGATTCGCTAAAAGATTGGGCGCGGTACGAAGGAATTTTTCTCTCGCCGGAAGGCGCCGCAGCTACCGCTGCCTACAAAAATCTAATTGCCACAGGATTCCTGAAGCGTGAAGAAAACGTAGTTGTATTCAACACCGGCGCCGGCCTGAAATATACCGACGTCACCGCCCAAGCCATGAACATCACCCGCCCCACCCTGCACGTGTAGCTCACTCGAATGATGTTTCTCCTGGCTGGTCAAACTGGCGGGGAATTCGTGCCTCTTCAACAACTTGTCCTCAGCGCAGTCAAAGCGCATCCCGCCGACTCTTCGCGCTTCTTGCCTTGAACGGTGTCATCCCGAACCGCGCGTCTTTCGCGGACGCTTTGAGGGACCTGCCGTTGTCTTCGCACCTGCCTTCGTAGCGCCTAACGGTAAAACGGCGTTTACGACGGCCGCGACAAAAGATAGCTGGGGGTGGAACAGGTTGGAAATACTTTTTCGCAAAATCCTGAAAACACTCACGCCTAAAAACACACACACGTAAGACCGGGGATGTAAAACTACTTCTTGGGGATGGTGGCTTCCTTATCCGCTTCGATTTTCACAGCCACCTGCGCCCCCGCCTTCAACCCGACCTTCTTCCCTTTTTCATCATGCAAAGTGTTGTCCACCCGAATCTCGCGATAGAGATGGTCGGCGCCTTCCACCGCAATCTGCGCCTTCTCCGGCGCAATCGTGTTGGCAGGTATGATCTTTTCCACCGTTCCCGGAAGCGTCACTGCCGGTTTTTTCGATTCTGTAGTCTCTGGCATCAGCCCTCCTCTAAAAATGTTCGAGCAAAGAGTCCTTCTAGCCTAAAGACGCCGCGCAACCCCGTCAAGCACAAACGAAATTCGCATCCAAAAAATTCACCCAGTATGTTTTGGATAGAGCTCGGTTTTCGTAGCGCTGGCATCTTGTCCCGCGCTCGGCCCGGGTCTTGTCATCGCGGCGCCATTTTGCCGACGCCGGGACCTGCTGTCCGTGCTATGTCTGACGCGAGGCCTACCTCCCAAAACGGGAATTTCCGCCCGAAGTACTGGCGCGTCCACAGCACACAGGTCCTTGAATTCCTTCAAACTGCATGCTACCGTCGCTCGTGATTAAAATAGAACCGCATCGTACGCTTCTCCCATATGCAAAAATAGCTGTGCCACCCTCCCAGTCTCACTTTTTGCCGCCGTCGCCTGCACAAATCCGCAAGTGGTCTAGACCACTTCTAACCGGCTTGCCCAGAGTGCCATCCGCGAAGGACACAGCGCCACAAACAGAATTCACCGCAACTCACTCAAAACAAACGATGGAAAAATTTCTAACCGGGGCCGGAACAACAATTAGAGCGACAGCAAAACATCGACAATTCTTCGGAAACTCAAAATTAAATCGCCAAATTCGGGAATTAGAACACCGTGTAACTCACAGAAAACAATCAGTCGTCATCTGCTCAAATCGCCAAAAAATTCAAAAACGCCCGCGCGCGTTTTTCGTGCCCGCGTATTTGTCTCCGTCATGGCAGCCCCAAGGTTTCCCAGAATGAAAATCGTCGTCGCGGACAAAATCAGCGAGCGCGGTATCGAACTCTTGCGCGAATCCGGCTGGCAGATCATCCTTCCCGCCGCCGGAACGCTCTCCGTGGAAATTGCTGACGCTGACGGCCTCATCGTCCGCAGCGCTACCCGCGTCACCGCCGATCTTCTCGACAGAGCTGCACGCCTCCGCGTCGTAGGCCGCGCCGGAGTCGGTGTCGATAACGTGGACATGGACGCCGCCACTCACCGCGGCGTCCTGGTGATGAACACTCCCGGCGGCAACGCTGTCAGCGTCGCCGAACATACTTTCGCGCTGATGCTGGCCCTCGCGCGCTCCGTGCCGCAATCCAACGCCGCCATCCAAGCCGGCCGCTGGGAAAAATCTTCCACTGGCATGGAACTTCGCGGCAAGACGCTCGGCCTCGTCGGCCTCGGCCGCGTTGGCACCGAAGTGGCCCGCCGTGCCCGCGCTCTGGAAATGAAAGTTTTGGCTTACGACCCTTACGTCACTCAAGCTGCCGCGCGCGAACTCGACGTCGAGCTGGTTCCCCTCGAAGATTTGCTGAAGCGTTCGGACGTGGTCTCGCTCCACACCGCGCTCAGCCCCGCCACGGAAAAGATAATCAACGCAGAGACTCTCGCAAAAATGAAACGCGGCGCGCGACTGATCAATTGCGCTCGCGGCGAATTAATTGACGAAGCCGCGCTAGCCGAAGCATTGCGCTCCGGCCACTTGGCTGGCGCAGCCGTGGACACCTTCGCTCAGGAGCCGCCGAAAAATTCTCCCCTCATCGGCTTGCCCAACTTGATCGCCACGCCGCACATCGCCGGTTCCACCGCCGAAGCGCAGGAAGAAGTGGGCACGCTGATCGCACAGCAAGTTCGCGACTACCTCAGCGAAGGCCTGATACGCAACGCCGTAAATATGCCCGCGCTCTCCGCCGAACAATACCACCTCTTGCGTCCTTATCTCGAATTGGGCGAACGCCTCGGCGCGCTGGTAGCGCAAGCAGCTCCGTCGGCCAGCTTCAGCCGCATCCGCATCCGTTACGCGGGAGAGCCCGCCGAGCTTGGCTCGCACGTAATCCGCAGCGCCGTCCTTATCGGCCTGCTGAACAGCGTTCTCGATGAAAAAGTGAATCTTGTAAACGCCTCGCAAGCTGCCGCCGCACGCGGATTGATCGTGGAAGAAACCACTCGCCGCCGCGAACGCGGCTTCCCCAACACCGTTGAGGTCTCAGCGGCTAATAATGGAGGAGCAGAACTCGCTGTCGAAGGCACGGTAATTCAAGACGGCTCGCCGAGAATTCTGTCACTCGACGGAATTTCGCTGGAAGCACCGCTGGAAGGCACTCTGTTGCTGACTCGAAATCGTGACGTCCCTGGCGTAATCGGAATGATCGGAACGTCACTCGGGAATCTTGGCGTGAATATCGCTACTTTTGCGCTTGGCCGCCGCAGCCCGGTTCACGGAGCCGAAGCCGTCGCCCTGGTGCGCCTCGACGGCAAGGTCGATCCCTCGATCCTGAAACACATCCGCGCGATTCCATCCATCACCGAAGCGCGCCTCATCCATCTGCCCGAATCACCAATAGATCGGCCGCAGCAACGCAAATAATCTACTCTGAGACGCAGCCAAAAAAATGACGAAACACCGCTGACGCAGCGAAACATCGCGCAGAGAAAAATTCCCGACGGAGAATTTCTCTCGGATCGACGAATCGTGTGGTGCCATGTCGAGCAAAAACTTCATAGAGTTAAATTTCGCCGCAGGCCCGGGAGATTTAAATCGCCACGGGCCTGCAGCCCCACAGGAAATATTTACTGCTGACCGGACGGATTCGCCGTGTTGCCACTGCCGTTACCGTGCCTTCCTTTGCCCACCGGAGCGCCCACGGAGCCGGCCATTTCCTTCGCCAGTTTCAGGTGCTCTTGCAGGGTTGGAAGCGTTTGCGATGCGAAACTCTTGATCTGGCCGTTCGTGCCGTTGTTGGCTTCCTGCCGGAATGCATGAACGTCGTGCATGTGGTCGCGGACCATGTCTTCCGCATACGCCTTATCGAAGGCCGCCCCGGAGAGCGACGACAAATGATCGTAGGTTTTCTGGTCCTTCGGTTTCAAATCGGTCGGCAAGTTGATGTTCGCTTGCGAAGCGGTCGCCTTTAGCTGATCGTTCGCTTTTGAGTGGTCCTCCACCATTCGCTTGCCGAAATTTTTCACGGACTCGCTGGTTCCCTTCTCTTCCGCAAGCTGTCCTAGTTTCACCTCAGCCATCCCTCCCGCAGCGGCCTCTTTGGCGAATTGCTCATCGGTCATGGGCTCGCCTGAGCGGGCGTGATGATGGGGAGTTTGTGTTGGCGATGCGTCGGGATTGATGCTGCTCTGTGGGTCGTCGTGCTGCCCGAAAGCGGCCGGGCCGGCCAGGAATAACGCCAGCATGGCAACCGCCGACCCCACAATAATTTTCTTCATTGCGTTCATGGATCTAAATCCTCCTGTAAGAAGTTTGGACAAAGAAAAAACTGGGGAATTTCTCGTGAAAACCCCCGAAGCTGCGTTTAGCGCTTGCCCCGCTTTTGCTTGGCGACTTTCGCGCCCTGCTTACCTAAAGCAGTCCGAGTCGCTTTAGAAAGATGCGCGATCGTTCTTTTCCTGCGTGCAGCGCGAGCTGCTTTTTTGATGTTTTTCCTGGCTGCGGCAGTTTGTTTAGAACTTGCCATACGCCACCTCGGCACCAAAAGTTCCTGTGCGCGTACTACGGTCCGCGCCAATCTAAATTCTGACAGGGCCCGAGGATTCGCGACATCCATTACAGCCTGTAATCATCTGCCGAATTACCTGTAGCTAATGATCGACGTAAATACGACAGAACATTAGGCCGCGATTCGAGGCGGGTAAGCGATGCAGACGCTGCTCACATAAGTGGGTTAAACTAGCAGCGCAGAATGTATCTGAACCGGCATGAAACATGAGCTTGAGCAAAGCGAAGACTCGTCTTGCGGTAGTTTCGCCATTTCTCGACAAGAGAAATGGAACCGAGCGAATCGCAGTTGAGTGGATAACCCGCCTTCAAGAATCTTTTGAGATACATCTTTACAGCCAAAGCGTCGAAGACCTCGATTTAACCAATATTGCCTGGCACCGGATTCCCAAACTTCCCGGACCTCACCTCGTCAATTTTCTTTGGTGGTTTCTAGCGAATCACTTGTGGCGGGCCTGGGACAGACGGATTCATGGACTACGGTACGATTTGGTTTACAGTCCCGGGGTCAATTGCTTTGATGCCGACGTGGTCTCGGTTCATATTATCTTCGCTGAGTATCTGGAACGTATCCGCAGCGACGTAAACCCATCAAAAAGTATTTCCCGGCCAACGCGTTTACATCGAAAATTGTACTACTGCATATGCAAGTTCCTCGAAAAGCAGGTCTATACCAATTCCGAGACTTTTCTTATTCTAATCTCGCAAAAAACAGCCACAAATTTGGAACGGTTCTACGGGCGGCACGACCGTATCGCCATTTTGTATCTTGAATTGGATCACGAGACGTTCAATCCTGCCCGCCGGTTGCAAATGCGGGAAAACGCCCGAAAAAAAATCGGGCTTCAGGATGACCGCTTTGTTGTTTTATTGATTGGCAATGACTGGCGGAACAAAGGTGTTCCGATTCTTCTGCAAGCTATGGCGCTGCTGCGGGATTTGCCGATAGATCTACTGGTGGTAAGCCGCGAGGATCCAGCGGCAATTGAATCCCTGGTATCCGACAGCGGACTCGCGGGCTGCGTGCGGACCATGCCACCACGAAAAGACGTGGAATTCTATTACGCGGCGGCCGACGTTTACGCTGGTCCTTCGCTGGAGGACACTTTCGCCCTTCCGCCCTCGGAAGCAATGGCCTGCGGACTTCCGGTGATCGTGTCGGCGGCAAATGGAACGTGCGAGATAATGACCGATGAGCGGAACGGCTTGATTCTGAGTGACCCGACGAATTCGGCGGAGTTGGCCGAAATGCTGCGCCGTCTGTATCACGACCAGGATTTGCGCAAGCGACTCGGAGAAAACGCGGCGGGGACAGCGCGAAAATATACCTGGGAACGAAATGGCCGCGAACTGTCTATGATTTTCGGCGACATTGTGCGGCGGAGAGCGCCGGCAGACACGCAAACTCAGACGCAGGAATCATGAGATCCGGTGACGCCAAATATCCGCGCAGTTCTTACTTTTCCCGGTGTGCGTTTCCTTGTCGATGATGCCGCAGAAATCCGGCCGTCCCAAAAAACTCATAGGCCTTTTTCCGGAATTACTCGGTGTCGGCGGAATCCAGGAAGCGAGCCGGCTGACGGCAGCCGCACTCGACGCGATTGCGGCTCGTCACGATAATTGCGAAACGTCATTTTTAAGCATGAACGATGGTCCGGGTGAGCACGATTTTGAAGTTGCTCAACAACGAGTATCGTTGCGCGGTTTCAACCGTTCCAAAGTTCGATTCATCGCTTCTGCCCTAGGTGAATCTAAAAAGGCAGCGCAAGTAGTTCTCGCCGCGCATCCCAATCTTGCGTTACCAGCCGCCTGGATGAAATGGCGATCGCCGCGCATAAAAACAATCGTGATGTCGCACGGCGTGGAAGTTTGGAAGCCGCTATCCGGGTTGCGGCGCCGCGCGCTTTTGTCCGCGGACCTTGTGCTGGCTCCCGGCAGTGACACCGCGCAAAAGCTCGCGGAAATTCAAGGTGTGCCGACCGCTAAAATACGGAAACTCGCTTGGCCGCTCAATCCGGACTTTTTGCGCATGGCGGATGATCCAGCCAAGCTTGTAGCGACGAGAGATTTTCCCGATGGCCGCGTGGTTCTCACTGTAGGCCGCTGGGCAGCCTCGGAGCGTTACAAAGGTGTGGATGACTTAATTCGCGCAATCGCAGAACTTCTGCCGAAGTTCCCGGGTTTGTACCTGGCGGCAGTGGGCGATGGCGATGATCTTTCAAGACTCCGAAAAATTGCCGATGATTCAGGAGTTTCCAGCTCGGTGCGGTTCTTAACGAACTTGTCCCGCGAGCAAATCGCAGCTTGTTACGCTCGCAGCGAAATCTTCGCCCTTCCAAGCACTGGTGAAGGTTTTGGGCTCGTTTTTCTGGAAGCGATGGCCTTCGGCAAATCATTAATAGCCGCGGCTTGTGGAGGAAGCACTGACGTCGTGCAAGATAGCGTGAACGGCCTGCTTGTACCGCCGCATGATCTGAAAGGCTTGATCGAAGCGCTTTCCCAATTGCTCGAAAATTCCACGCTGCGAATGAAGTTGGGCCAGCGCGGAGCGGAAATCGTTCGCCGACAATATTCTTTCGAGGTTTTCCAAAGCCAGCTCGAACGAATCGTCGAAGAGTGCGGAATGGATTCCAACGTGACGGGATAGTATTCTGTTTCTTAGGCTCGCTTGACCCAAGAATCGGAGCAAGCCGGCACTCGTCGTTGAATTCCGATGCGCATTCTAAAGGTAGTTCAATCCTATTTCCCGTTTCAGGATCGAGGCGGCCCGGTCGTCAAGGTGCGCGCTCTGGCTCGCGGCTTGGCCGCGCGTGGTCATCAGATCACGGTTCTAACGGCAGACCTCGGGGTGGAAGGAGCGACAGATCACACGGGCGGCCTGAAGTTCGAGCGCACTCCATGGGGATGGCGCGCCGAAGAAGACGGCGTCCAGACCGCTTATCTCAGCAGTTTGGTACGCTACCGCGCACTCACGTTCAATCCGCATGTGATAGGATTCTGCCGGGCGTCCATCTCGCAGTTTGATCTGGTTCACCTGTACGGCCTCTACGATCTGCTGGGACCAGCAGCGAGTTACTTCTGCAGGAGGCAAGGCATTCCTTACGTGATTGAGCCTATGGGGATGTATCGTCCCATCGATCGAAGCTTTCGGCTAAAACGGTTGTGGCATGCCGGCCTGGGAGACACTTCCTGGCGTCATGCGGCGCGGATCGTAGCCACTTCGGAAATGGAGGCGCAAGAGTTGCTCGACGAAGGCGTCGCCGAGAAAAAAGTGATACTGCGTTACAACGGCATCGATTTCAGCGGCAGTTCGACGAACCGGTCGAGAGGCAGCTTTCGGGAAAAATGGGGAATCCTTCCCGAAGAGCCGATGCTTGTTTTTCTGGGGCGCCTGATTCCACGAAAGGGCGCCGATATTCTGATTGACGCATTCGCGCAGGCCTGCGCTGAGAAGGGACGGCTCGTAATCGCCGGACCGGAAGGCGAACCGGGTTACCGTGCGATGCTGGAGAAACGAGCGCGCGACGCGGGAGTTGAATCGAAAGTGATCTTCGCGGGCTCTCTCTATGACCAGGATAAATCGGCGTTGCTCACGGACGCCGACATTTTCGCTCTGCCATCGCGCTACGAAAATTTCGCGAACTCCGCGGCCGAAGCTATAGCCTTCGGCGTCCCTGTAATTATCACGGAGTTCTGCGGCATCCGCTCATTGGTGAGCGGGCGCGCGGGACTAGTAGTGGCGCCGGAAAAGATGGAATTGGCGAAGGCAATCAGCAGTCTGATTTCTGACGCTGGTCTTTACGGGAAATTGAAGGCGGGCTGCGCTGAAGTCACGGCGCAATTAGGTTGGGATCGTTTGACCGGGCAAATGGAAGGATATTACGCGCAAGTTTTGGCCGACATGAATGGGAATGTCCGATGACGACGACCGAGTCGGTCACCTTCTACGACCAACATCCATTCGACTGGGCTCCGGCGGATGACTCGGCTGAGATGAAGTCGGTTGTCTCACCGCTATTGGCGGAGTTTATCAATCGGCTGGATGTAAATTCGCGAGTTTTAGATATCGGTTGCGGACCCGGGCGTGTGTTGGGCTTTCTTGCGCGAAGAGGAATTCGTTGCATCGGACTTGATCGTAGCCGCGTTTCTTTGGGCTTGGCGATACAACGATACAACCGGCCCGGTGTGGTGGGAGATAACTTGCACCTCCCATTTCCCGAGGGAGCCGCGGATGCGGTTATTTCCGACGGCGTGATTCACCATACCGAAGACCCGTTAGCCGCTTTCACCGAGAATTTCCGGATCCTAAAGCCGGGCGGTCAAATGTATCTGGCGGTCTATAAACCCAACGGCCGCTACCCTGCGCTCTACCGGTTCCCTGGCGGACTTATTCGATGGGCATTGAATCACGCGTGGGCCAGGCCGTTGGTGACGCTGCTTTTTCAGGGGCCATATTTTTTGGTACATTTCGTAAGGTCTAAAGGCCAACGTACCTGGCCGGGCGCTCGGAATCTCTTCTACGATTACTTCGTGACCCCTCGCGTCGTGTTTCTGCCTCGCCAATTGGTGGAAGAATGGTGCGCGCAGCAGCAAGGCCGCATCGTGCAATATGATGAGAATCGCGGGCAGAACGTGCACTCATTTATTGTGGCAAAGGAACCTGCCGAAGAGCAGGGCCGTCTGAACAGAACGGATGCGCGGAACCCGGCTGAAGAGGTGCGCAAGAACGCATGAAAGAAAATCGCTCAAGCTCGTCCAGGGCGGTTATGACCGTCCAGCGAGAGCCTGATTCAACTGGAGGCGCGGCGCCCTGGCCGGCGCCGGTTCAGGACCCTAACGCCCGGCGTCATGGCTTGTTCCGCGCCGCGCGGCTCACGGTGAGTGTGTTGCTGGTGGTAGCTATTATTTTCGCTGCGTACTCCGCGGGCTGGGAATTTTCGACGCGGAGATACCTGGAGGGATTCTCCGACGCGATTGTGCCGGCCACTTCACCGGGCGATGAGAAAATAGAAGCTATATTAAATTGGATGGCTCACGGTCCCGCTCGCAGAAGCTCCGGGCTCGAAGCGGACCAGCCTGACCGGGATCCCACAGACACGCTCAACTACGACGCTCTATTGCGGGTGTGCGGGACGGCGACGAACGCGTTCATCAATCTTATTGATACCGGCGGGATGCAAGCTCGCAGGCTGCTTTTGGTCGATCAGCGCCAGATGACCAAGCACGTGGTGGCGGAAGTTCTAGTGGACGGGCGTTGGATCATTGTGGATCCGAGCTTTCGCGTGGTATTGCGCGGAGAAGACGGAAAGACGCTGACTCGCGAAGAGCTCGCCGATCCCAATATATTTAAGGCTGCTACGCGCAATATCCACGGATACGACCCGAGCTATACCTATGACCGTACCGTGCATATTCGACTCGCGCGCATTCATGTAGTCGGATTATTGCTCCGTCGGATACTCGATCGGGCGGCTCCTGGATGGGAGGACTCGCCCACCATGACTTTACTTGTGGAGCGTGAATCCTTCGCCGCGCTGATCGCCTCGGCCCTGTTGGTAATTTTTCTAATCTTGTTGCGCGCATCGCTCCGTTGGTATGGAGAAAAACGGCTGGGCATGCACTCGGTCCGCATCCGGCGGCAGTTGCGCAGGGCTTGTCACGCATTTTTGGATGCAACTTAGCCGTCATGTGTGGAATCTGCGGCATTATCGGATTTAGCTCGCGGGAAACAGGCGAAGCTGTCGTTCGCCGCATGCTTGCCGCTATCGTTCATCGAGGACCCGACGATGAAGGCGCAGTTGTAGCTCCTCCGGTGGCCGCCGGAGCGCGCCGGCTGAGCATTATCGACATCCCTGGCGGTGGGCAACCCATCTGGAACGAAACCGGAACGCTGGCGGTCTTCTTCAACGGAGAAATTTATAACTTCCAAGAACTTCGCGAAGAATTGAAATCGCGCAAGCATTTATTTCGATCGCAATCCGACACGGAAGTGGTGGTTCACGCGTATGAGGAGTGGGGGCAGGATTGCGTGAGGCGATTTCGGGGAATGTTCGCGTTCGCGGTGATCGAATTGCCGCAGGGACGGAACGGCCTTGCCGCGCGCGTATTCCTGGCTCGCGATCGTGCCGGCATCAAACCGCTCTATTACGCGCAGATCGGTGGAATGTTTCTATTCGCCTCCGAAGTAAAAGCGCTCCTCGCCAGCGGCTTGATTACGCCAAAGATTTCCGCGCAAGCAGTTATCGCTTATCTGCTGTTTGGATCAGTGGGCGAGCCAACTACGCTGGTGGAAGGGATTTTTTCTTTGCCGCCAGGGCATTGCATGGCGATCAGTTCTGACGACCCAAGTATAACCGTCAAGCCGACAGCATATTGGCAACCCTCGCAATTTTCCGCAGATCGTACTGGAACCAAGGTTGGGTCACGGAACTTCGATGCTCGAGCAACTCCCGCCGCGCAGGTTCGCTCGTTGCTGGAAGATGCCGTGCGGAGCCATTTAATCGCGGACGTGCCGATTGGCGTGTTCTTGAGCGGCGGAATCGATTCCACCGCGATCGCGATGCTTGCGGCGAAGGCGCAGAGCGGAATTCACACTTTCACTGTTTCGTTTCCCGACGCGGAATTCAGCGAAGGTGCGATTGCGAAGCGAACCGCAGAGCGCATTGGAAGCCAGCATTGCGAGGCTATGATTTCCGGGGAAGAAATGGTTAGCAGACTTCCCGAGGCGGTAGCCGCGCTGGATCAGCCGTCGATGGACGGCGTCAACACCTACTTTGTTTCCTGGGCGGCGCGGCAAGCTGGGTTGAAAGTGGCGCTTTCGGGCCTGGGAAGTGATGAACTTTTCGGCGGCTATACTTCTTTCCAAGCGACTACGAAAGTTGGGCGCGTGGCAGGCGCAGCTCGCTTGTTTCCGGAACTGTTTCGCAAATGGACAGCTTCGGGAATGAAGAAGACTCCTTTTTTCAAAGCTTCTCCTGATGCTTTTCGCAAGGGGCTTTCCGCTTGGCTTCAGCCGGAGTTGTTTCCTCATTCCTACTTTTTCACGCGGGCGCTTTTTACTCCGAACGCTTTTGCTTCGCGTCTCAATGGCGGCGCGGCAGACTGGGAATCGATGCTCTGGTACCAATGGCTCGAAGGTGCTGTGGAGCAGTCGCGGGCGATGGACAAGTTCACAAAAGTATCCTGGTTGGAACTGCGTTCGTACATGGTGAACACGCTGTTGCGGGATACCGACGCGATGAGCATGCGCAATTCGCTCGAAGTGCGCGTTCCATTTCTGGATACTCCGCTCGTGGAATATGTTCTGGGGCTGCCGGAATCGATCAAGCGGCGCTATGGACGTCCGAAGGCTTTGCTCATTGAAGCTCTTGGAAATTTGCTTCCCGACGAAATCGTCAACCAGTCGAAGCGGACTTTTACATTTCCTTGGGAATATTGGATGCGTGGAAAGCTCGGTGAGCGCGTGGCTGTGGGGCTTGGCGATTGGGCGCCGGGATTGGGAGAGATTTTGGACGTGAAGTTTGGGCAAACGGTTTGGAGGAATTTCTTGCTGGGCAGGACAACTTGGTCGAGGCCGTGGAGCTTGTACGTTTTGAATGAGTGGGTCAAGCACAACTTGAACGTTCAGCCTGCGCGCGGCGTGGAAAACCGCGCTTCGGCGGCGGTTCACGTGAATTAAATTTCTGAGGCCAAGGCTTCCAGCAGTCGGTCGACGCAATCACACGATGATTATTCTTGGCATCAACGCATATCACGCAAATTCCTCGGCGGCCATCGTCGTTGACGGGCAATTGCTGGCGGCGGTGGAAGAAGAGCGGCTCAATCGCGTGAAATATGCGGCGGGCTTGCCGGCGCGAGCGATTCAGTACTGCCTGGATCAAGCCGGTGCAAAAATCTCTGAAGTCGATCGCATCGCTGTGCCGCGGAATCCTTGGGCGCGGCTGGGAACGAAACTTCGGTTCGCCATGCGCATGCCGCGCTTCGCTTTAGATCGCGCGCGCGTGATGCGGCGCTTTGCCGGCGTCAAGGAGGATCTCGCGGCGGCTTTCGAGATGCCCGCGGAAAATATCAGGGCGCAATTCCATCGCATCGAGCATCACACCGCACATCTTGCAAGCGCCTATTTTGTTTCTCCCTTTGAAAACTCCACGGTGCTCTCCGCCGATGGCTTGGGTGACTTTGCCAGTTGCATGTGGGCCTTGGGGGAAGGGCCGAAGATGCGTACGCTGGGAGAAATCCGTTTCCCTCATTCGCTGGGAATGTATTACACCGCGTTGACGCAATACATCGGCTTCTGGAAATTTGGCGACGAATACAAAGTGATGGGTCTGGCGGCTTACGGCGAGCCGGAGTTTTTGGAGGAATTTCGCAAAATCGTCTATGCCGATGGGCCGCTTTCGTTTCGCCTGGGGCTGGAATATTTCACGCATCAAAGCCAGGGCGCGGACATGAGTTGGCGAGAAGCGAACCGCACCCCGGTACTGGGCAGGCTTTTTTCGCCTTACTTGGAAAAGCGGCTGGGGCCCGCTCGCGGAGACGGAGAGCCACTCGAACAGCGGCATCGCAACATTGCCGCCAGCATGCAGGCGGCGCTGGAAGAAGTTCTCGCCGCTCATTGGAGCGCGCTCGCGAATAAAACCAAACAGAAATCGCTATGCCTCGCAGGAGGCGTGGCTTTCAATTGCCTTGCGAACGGGAAAATATTCGATCGGTCATCGTTTGAACGCGTTTACGTCCAGCCTGCCGCAGGAGACGCGGGACTGTCAGTGGGAGCGGCATTCGCGGTGAATCATCAAGTACTCGGACGGCCGCGCGAGTTTGTTATGGATCATGCGGGGTGGGGTCCGGAATTTTCGCAGCAGGATATTGCGCACGCGCTCCACTCTTTTCAAGCGCCGGGAGACGCAACAAGCATTGCAGAGATGGATGAAAAGACGTTGCTTGAAACTACGGCAAAACATATTGCTGACGGAAAAATCGTCGGTTGGTTCCAGGGCCGTGTTGAATGGGGCCCGCGGGCGCTGGGCCAGCGGAGCATTCTTGCAGATCCTCGGCGCCCGGAGATGAAGGACATCCTGAATCGCCGAATCAAACACCGGGAAATATTCAGGCCTTTCGCACCTTCTATTTTGGAGGAGGCCACCGGAGAATTTTTCGAAAGGACGGAGCCTTCCCCTTTTATGACGTTTGCCTATAATGTGCGTCCGGAAAAACGAAGTGTGATTCCGGCGCCCACTCATGTGGATGGCACGGCGCGGCTTCAAACTGTGAGCCGGAACACGAATCCGTTGTACTGGAAACTTCTGCGAGCTTTCGGAGATCAAACCGGGGTCCCGGTCGTGTTGAATACATCCTTCAACGATAACGAACCGATTGTCTGCCGGCCGGAGGAAGCTCTGGATTGCTTTCACCGAACGCAAATGGATGTCTTGGTGATGGGCAACTTTATTTTGGAGAAAAAGATCTCAAGCGTTTCGCAGGAAGAAACTGCGGATAATTTCGCGAAACGCGCAAAATAGGGAGTTGGATTCAGAGCATCGCTCGTCGCCAAATTTGTCCAGCGGCGCCGGGATCGCAATACGAATTATGCACATTCTCCTTCTCAATCAATATTACCCGCCGGATACTTCCGCGACTGCCAAGATGGCCGTTCAAATTGCAGAAAAGTTGGCGCAGCGGCATCGCGTCACGGTGGTGGCTGGGCGCCCTTCGTACGATCCCGACGAATATTACCCTTACTCGCTTCAGCGAAAAGATGTTCGAAATAATGTGACGATCGAGCGCGTGGGCTCGACGGCTTATCCGCGGCATCAGATGCGGCGACGCGTTTCAAATTATCTGTCGTATCTTGCCTTGGCTGTGCCGCGTGCGCTGGCAATTCGTCCAGACATCGTTCTGGCAATGACGGATCCGCCGGTGGCAGGCATCGCCGGAGCGTTCGTCGCGCGTATGAGCAAGCGGCCCTTCGTATATAACATTCGCGATTTGTATCCGGACATGGCCGTGGGCGGTGAAATCGTAAATTCGGGTTTCTGGGTTGACCGCTGGGAAAAAATGCATCGCCGCGCGCTTCGACAAGCCGCGCGAGTGGTAGTGCTCGGCGACGACATGCGCGATCGTATCATCGCAAAAGGTGTTGCGCCGGAGCGCGTGGTGATAGTCCGCGACGGGAGTTCGTTTCCATCACTCCTGCCGGAACGCGGCGATCCCGTGGTACAGAAAATTCGCAGCGGCTTTTCATTCGTGGCGATACATGCGGGCAATTTGGGATTCTACGGAGCATGGAATACGCTGCTGAAAGCCTCGGAAATTTTGCGCAACGAAAATATAGGCCTAGTGTTTGTAGGCGATGGGGCAAACCGTGTAACTCTGGAAGCTTCCGCGCAATCGTCGCCGAATGTACGCTTCTTGCCATTCTTCCCGGTGGAGCAAGTACCGCACGTGATGATGGCGGGTGACGTACACGTCGTCACAGTCCGGCGGGGCCTGGAGGGTGTAGTAGTACCGAGCAAGCTTTATTCGATTCTTGCAGCTGGCAGACCCGTACTGGCTGTAGCCCCGGCCACCACGGACGCTGCGCGCATCGTGACCGAAACCGGCTGCGGTCTATCTGCGGACCCCGACGATCCAGCCGCGGTAGCCGCCGCTTTAGTCCAATTGCGAAATGATCCGGCCCGCTTGTCTCAAATGGGCGCCCGCGCCCGGGAAGTCGCGGCCAAATATGCTAGAGTCAATGAGCTTGATAGGTTCGTAAGTGTAATGGAAGAAGTAGGAAATCACTCTAATGTATAGCCACTTTGTAGTGAATGGAGGCGGCCATCTGGACTCGTAAGAAGGTACTCGTAACCGGCGGGGCGTCGTTTATCGGATCGCATTTGGTGGACGCTCTGATCGAGCGCGGCGCGCAAGTGCGCGTGGTGGATGATCTGACCAGCGGCAGACTCTCGAACATCGAACATTATCTGAGCGATGGCCGCGTGACATTCGTGGAAGCCGACTTGCGCGAACCCGGCGTAACACGTGCGGCGATGAATGGCATCCAGGTTGTTTTTCATTTGGCTGCCGACCACGGCGGGCGCGGCTACGTAGATTTACATCAAGCCGGCCCCGCGTCGAATCTCTTTCTCGATGGCCTTGTCTTCTGGGAAGCCGTGAGAGCAGGCGTGGAAAAAGTTGTTTACGCATCCTCGGGCTGCGTTTATCCCAACAACATGCAGACCGACACGAAGCAGGAGCTTTATTTGCGCGAAGAAGATGTGAAACCGCCGCACGACGCCGACAATATGTACGGCTGGGCAAAGTTGATGGCGGAGCTGACGCTGCAGGCTTATCACCGCGAGCATGGATTGAAAGCGGCGTCGTGCCGTTACTTCACCGTGTACGGCCCGCGCGGAGTGGAAAATCACGCCGTAATCGCGATGATCGCCCGCGCATTTATCGGCCAGAATCCGTTTGACGTGTGGGGCGATGGAACGCAAATACGCAACTGGACCTATGTGGACGACATCGTGAGCGGAACGATTCGTGCCGCCGAGAAAATCGATGACGGCACCGCAGTGAATCTCGGAACCATGGAACGCATCCGCGTGATCGACGCCGCCAAAATGGTCCTCGATTTTTCAGGACAAAAAGCGGAAATCCGCTTGCGCCCGGACATGCCTACAGGGCCGGCGAATCGCGTGGCGCATAATTCCCTGGCAAAAAAATTGATGGGCTGGGAACCGAAAACGCCGTTTCGCGAAGGCTTGCGCAAGACAATGGACTGGTATTTCGCGAGCAAGCAGAAAGAACAAGTCCGCGACGTCCTGGAAAAAATGCTTACGGCGCGTTGAGCGGAGCAACTGCAATGAATTTCATTCACGCCGACTGGATCGCTTTTACCATCGCGCTGCTGGCCTCACTGGGTCTCACGATTCCCGTGCGTCATCTGGCGTTGCGTTACGGCATGGTGGACCCCCCTGGTCCACGCAAAGTCCACCTGAAACCAATTCCGCTTCTTGGCGGCATCGCGATTTACCTCGCGTTTGCCCTCGCAATTCTGATCGCGGTGCACGGCGTTCCGCAGCAGCAAATCGCCGGGATCCTTTCCGGAGCCACGTTGCTTGCGGTGGTCGGTTTCCTGGATGATGGCAAGCTTCTGCATCATCAGGTGAAACTCTTCATAGGGATGCCGGTAGCCGCGCTGATGCTGATCGCCACTGGAATTCACGCGCAGCTTTTCTCCAATTTTATCCCAGGAATTACCGGCACAATTCTGGATGGATGCTTCACCGTGCTCTGGGTTGTAGGAATCACCGCGTCATTCAGCATTCTCGACCACATGGATGGTCTTTGTGCGGGAATCGCCGCGGTAGCTGCGGCATTTTTCACAATTTCGGCAAGCATGAACGGACAGATGCTCGTTCGCAGTCTGGGTGCCGCGGCATTGGGCGCATCCTTGGGATTTCTACGCTGGAATTTCAATCCGGCCAAAATTTTTATGGGCGACGGCGGCGCGATGTTTCTGGGATTTTTGATGGCAACACTAGGGCTAAAAGTCCACCCCGACGGAGTGCCCTTCCCGATCACCTGGCTGATTCCAGTGCTGATCCTGGGTGTACCGATTTTCGATACTACACTCGTATCTATTTCTCGAGCGCGCCGCGGCCTTCTGCCTTTTACTTCGCCGGGAAAGGATCATACGGCCCATCGACTATCGAACCTGGGTCTAGGCCATCGCGGGGCGGTTCTGGTGCTGTACGTGTTCGCTATATTGTTCGGCATGGCTGCGCTGATCGTCCCTTACTATTCGGTCGCGACCGCCTATGGTTTGGCGGGGCTGATCGTCCTGGGAAGTCTCGTTGCAATATTTCTGCTGGAAGCTGCTCCTTATGAACGGCAGGTGAAAGTATCAAAAACATTCCTGCCCAGCGATAGCTGAAAGGGCCTGTCTGTCTTGATTGCACGCTGTTAATATATATACTTCTTCCTAGGTTAATTGGGGCATCAAACAACCCGGGACAGGGGCCGAAGTAATCCCGGCAGGTAGCTTCCTTGGAAAACGCTCCAGTAATTTAAGCAAAGGCAAATAGTACGTGACGAATATGGCGCCCGCATTACGCGACGCGAAAAATATTGTACGCAGCAATTCCCGAACAACCTCTGAAAGCGTGGCCGTCGTGGGCGGATCAGCCGCCGGTTTATTTACCGCTTCCATCCTGGCTCGGCAGGGCATTTCCGTCCGTGTGTTCGAACGCATTGAGACGCTGGAGCCTGACCAGCGCACCCTGATCGTAACGGATCGCATGCGCGCCCTGCTTGGACGCGCCGCCGAGAAAAGTGTGGTAAACGAAATCCGCCGCTTTGAACTTTTCACCGATGGCCGCTCGGCAACGATCTCTCTGAAGCATCCCGACCTGATCATCGAACGCCGAACCTTGATTCAAGGTTTGGCTGAAGAAGCGCAGAAGGCTGGCGCGACTGTCGAACTGGGCCGCCGCTTTCGCGCGCTGCATTCCAACGGCCGCGGAATGGTGCTGGAAATCGATCGATGTAACGATGGAAGCGATGAAGAAGTTCACGCTGACACCATCGTGGGCGGCGACGGAGCTTCCAGCCGCGTGGCCCAGGCGGCGGGATGGGCTCCCCTTGAAACCGTTCCGTTGGTGCAGGCGATTGTTTCACTGCCGAAAGACATGTCGCCCGATACCGCGCGCGTGTGGTTCGTGCCGCAAGACACTCCTTACTTTTACTGGCTCATCCCGGAGTCGGCGACGCGTGGCGCTTTGGGAATCATCGGCGAGACTGGCTCGGAAACACGGAGTCATTTGGAAAAATTTCTGGAAAAACGAAAGCTTGAGCCCATCGGATTTCAAGCCGCGCGCATTCCGGTTTACAAACGCTGGGTCCCCGTGCACCGCCGAGTCGGCCAGGGTTCGGTGTACTTGGTGGGAGACGCTGCAGGTCAAGTAAAGGTCACCACGGTGGGCGGCATCGTCACCGGCTTTCGAGGCGCGCTCGGCGTGGCTCAGCAGATTTTGCATGGAGTGTCCAGCGAGCTGCGCACCTTGCGCCGAGAACTCGATCTTCACCTTCTGTTGCGCCGTTCACTTCATGATTTTCAGCAAGCCGACTACAGCCAGCTCGTGGATTTGTTGAACGATCCCGCGAAACAATCGCTTGCCGAATATTCTCGCGATGAAGCGTGGAAAATTCTCTGGCGAGTATGTTTGAGCCAGCCTCGCTTGGTTTTGTTGGGGCTACGCGGGTTGTTGTCACGCAGAGGCTCGGCGAACCAAACAGGCTTCTAAGTTAGCGCGTCCCAGCCTACTCTGGCGGGCAATAATGTCCGCGCCAAAACTCGACATGTACATCCTCGGGCTTTCCGCAATGACGCATGACCCAGCCGCGGCGCTTATTGGCGAGCAAGGCGTGATCGCGGCGATTGAGGAAGGAAAGCTCACCCGAACTCGCACACTGGAAGGAATTCCTCGCGCTGCAATCCAATTCTGTTTGGAACGCGCCGGTATAGACATCGCGCAAGTGGGGCAGATCGCCATCGGGAGCCGTCCGGTGCGGTCCTGGCGGCGCCAAACATTATTTCGCGCTCGCCTCGCGCCCCTGGCGCCTGCATCCGGCGGATACTTTATAAGTAAGGCGTTTGGCGAACTCAGCCGCGAGCTAAACAATTTCCGTTTGATTAAAAAAATGGCTGGAGATTCCCCGGACAGGGTCCAGAGTTTCGAACATCAGCAATGTCACGCTGCCGGCGCGTTCTTTGGCTCGCCTTTCGATCGCGCGCTGATTGTTACGCTCGACGAACTAGGAGATGGGCGCTCCGGGTCCGTAAGTATTGGCGAAGGCACGCACATCCGCGAACTGGAATCTGTCGCGTTTCCTGATTCGCTCGCGTGGGTCTATTCGCAAGTGACCAGGCTGCTCGGTTTTCGTCCGCATGGCGAAGAACATAAATCTCAATGGCTGCGTTTAACGGGTGAAGCTGTTTTTCTGGACTTATTTCTGGATGCTCTGCGTAGCGATACGAGCGGGCCTCCGCACCTGAACACAAGATTTTTTAGGCGCAGTTACGCCGGCGAGCTTTCGTTCAGTGCTGAATTCTACCGGCGCCTGGGGCTTCCGGCCGTCACTCAACCAATTGCCGACGATGCGATTCGTGCGAATATTGCCGCGAGCCTGCAACAGGCATGCGCAGTGATCGTGTGCGAGTGGCTAGAGGCGATGCGGCAAAAAACCGAATCGTGCTCTCTATGCCTTGCCGGAGGGTTATTTTTGAATCCATTGCTGGTTGCCGCGGTGGAATCGAATACGCGGTTTGAAAATGTGTTTGTGCAGCCGGCTGCGGGCATCGAAGGCACCGCACTGGGCGCAGCCTATCTCGCCCGGCACCGGGAACATGGGCGACCGCGCATCGGCTTCGCGGGAGCTCCCTATTGGGGGCCGGAATTCTCGAATGACGCGATCAAAAGCGTGCTGGACAATTGCAAGGCTTCCTACAAATGGTGCGACTCGGAGGAAGCGAAAATTAGCGAGGCGGTTCGAATGCTGCACGCAGGCAAAATTGTGGCTTGGTATCAAGGAGCAGCTGAATTCGGGCCGCGGGCGCTGGGCAATCGGAGCCTTCTCGCGTCTCCATGGTCCCCGTACGTGAAGGAAAATTTGAATGATTATGTGAAACATCGCGAATCTTTCCGGCCTTTTGCGTTGGCTATGCCGGATGAAGATTGCGCCGAATATTTTGATTACACTCCGAATGCGCGTTATCTAACGACCATGGCCCGGGCAAAAGAGACGGGGCGAAAGTTGCTGGCCGGTCTTCCGCCTGGATTTCTTTTGAAAGATAATCTCGTGCGCTTACATGCCGTAAGTCCTGGAGACAACCCTTTGTTTTGGAAGCTACTGAAGCGGTCGGGAGAAAACGCTCCGGCTCCCATGCTGGTGAATACCTCATTCAATTTGTTCGGAGAACCTTTGGTGGTGAAACCCCGCGATGCCGTGCGAAGCTATTTCTGTTCAGGGGCGGATGCTCTGGTGGCGGGAAATTTTCTTTTGAAGAAAAACTAGGGAGCTATGGAAAGCACGGAAATTCGACGGCGGGAGCGTAAGCGGAATTGGCGTATCTTGTTGGCCCTCGTTTTATTGGCGCTGATTGTTTGCGGAGTTATCGCGTTTCGGGGATTGGGAGGTTGGCTGGTTCGCGAAGACTCGCCGGCCCATGCGGATGCCATCGTGGTCTTGAGCGGGGGCTTACCCTCGCGCGCGGAGGGCGCGGCAAAATATTTCGCGTTGGGCTACGCCGGCGAAGTGTGGGTTACGAAACCTGAAGGGCCTGCCGAGGAGCTCGAGACATTGGGGATTTCATACTCAGGCGAAGAAGAATATAGCCGCCAGGTTTTGATTCATATGCACGTGCCCGAGAATGACGTTTTTATTCTTCCCGGTGCTATCAACAACACTCAACAGGAAGTGGAAGATATAGTTCGCGAACTCCGCAAAGAGAACAAGGGCAGCGTGATCGTTGTGACTTCGCCGCAGCACACACGTAGAGTGAAGGCGCTATGGAAGAAGCTCGCCGGCAAAAATCTTACCGCGATTGTGGCGGCAGCGCCGGACGACACTTTCGACACCGAACACTGGTGGCGAAACACGCGGGACGCGCTTTCCGTGGTACGCGAAATTTTGGGTCTGATGAATGTTTGGGCGGGTTTACCGGTACATCCTCACAGTAACTAAACGCGTGTTGCCTTAGTATGTTTCTGCGCGTTTTGCTCCACTGAATCGCCGGGCGATTCCAGTATTTTCCAGCGTTCCCATTCCGCTTTTTTCGTTAAATCGCGAACCCAAAGCTGCCACTCGAACCCGGCGTCTTCATCGCTGTGAGAATAGAAGGCGCGCCAGAAATTACGATCGCGATAAGGATCCGAAGGTTCGTCATTGTCAGGGCTTTGCGACGGATCGTGGCTGCGAAATTCTGCAAGCTCCGCGGAATCGAGTGGAACTCGAAAGAATATGATTTCCTCAAGGCCCGCGGTTTTTGCAGAGCCATTATCAGTGGTGGGCAGGGCAAGATGGGCGCATAAATCTATAGACCGTTCTTTGAGCGCCAGCTCAAGTGAAGGCGGACGCTCCGAAGAATTTTGCTCGCGAGCGAGCGGAACTTCCCAAAGAGTAAGGTTCTCGTAGCCGGAGGACTTGTCGAAGTAACAGTCAAGCGAACGAGTCTGCCACGCTGCGGATTGGCGCGCAGGCAAGACCTCGGAAATCGTGGCCACCGTATGGCCGCGCCAGCGCTCGATCTTCACTGAACCCAAAAAGCTTCCGAACGCGCGAATGAAAGATAAGTCTTCCGCAGTTGTCTTCAGGGTCTCGCGCCAAAAGCGCTCACTCAGGCGCAGGGAAAAGGTGAACACTTGCTCCAGCGGAGAAGGACTTGATTCTTCAAGGCGGCGGCGAAATTCCGGATCGTCAATCGCTTCCAGGGTCCGAACTCTCTCGGTCAAGCGGCGAATGGTAATATTTTGATTCCGTAGAAGGCGCTGCCAATGCTGGGCCAGCACAAAAAACACAAACCCGACCAGGACGCAAATGGCTAAGGTTGGCCAGAGGATTTCCATGGCTATGCTTCCGCAAAACTCGAACGAAATGCCTGCGAAGCGGTTCTGATTGGCAGGATTCTACTATGGATGAATTGGCCTTGCTACGAAGCTTTCAGTTACGCGAGTTCGTAATTATTTGGCTGGTTGGCTGAGCTGCGCGAATCGCTGCCGGAAATATTCATAAGTGAGTCGCAACCCGTCTTCCAGTTTCACTTTGGGCTCCCAGCCTAAGACGCGGCCCGCTTTGCTGATATCAGGACAGCGTTGCTTGGGATCGTCCTGCGGCAACGGATTAAATATGATGGGAACGTCGGCGCCGACCAATGCGCGAACGCGTTCCGCAAATTCCAGGATGGTGATTTCCTGCGGATTCCCGATGTTGGTAGGCTCATGCTCGTTTGATTCAAGAAGCTTGTAAATCCCATCCAACAAGTCCGAGACGTAGCAAAAACTCCGCGTCTGCTTGCCGTCACCATATACGGTAATCGGTTCTCCGCTGAGTGCCTGATACAAGAAATTCGGAAGAGCGCGGCCATCGTTCAGCCTCATGCGCGGCCCATAGGTATTAAAAATCCGCACGATGCGTGTGTCCAAACCGTGATAGCGGTGATAGGCCATGGTCATGGCTTCGGCATAGCGCTTGGCTTCGTCATATACGCCGCGAGGCCCTACTGGGTTCACATTGCCCCAATATGTCTCGGGTTGCGGACTGACTTGCGGATCACCGTAGCATTCCGAGGTAGACGCTAAAAAGAATCGCGCTTTCTTGGCCATGGCCAAGCCGAGAGTGTTGTGCGTTCCGAGAGCGCCGACCTTCAGCGTCTGTATCGGAAATCTCAAGTAATCCGGAGGACTTGCAGGAGAAGCAAAATGCAGCACAGCTTCGACCGGTCCTTGCACTTCTATGTAGCGAGTTACGTCCTGATGGGCGAACCGGAGACGGGGATGCGGTAGCAGATGCGCGACATTCGATTGGTTTCCGGTTACCAGGTTGTCCAGGCAGAGAACGTCCCAACCCTTCTCCAGCATCAATTCACACAGATGAGAACCTAGAAATCCTGCTCCGCCGGTGATGACTGCGCGCAAAATCGTTTCTCCTATTCAGAAGGCTTCAACAAGTTGCCATTATCCCCGAAAAAACATTTAGTCTGGAACTATTCCGCCACCGCTGATGCTTTCTTTTCCCCGTCCGGCGTCCAAGTCAGGGCGCCGCACCACGTTTGAAACCTAACGCGAAGCCGCGGAAGCAGGCGGCGGAAAACCTGTTGAATGGTCCGCAACGATTCGCCAACCTTCTTGAAACTTCCGAAAATTTAGCGTAAACACACCGCTCGGCCGGTCCTTTTCGCGCTCGAGTTGGAAATTTCCGATCGCAAATGCGGCATCGGGACAAACGATGTGAACCTCAAGATTCGAGAAGGACAATTTCCCCATGGCTTTCCCGTCCGGATAATTCCGGCGATAACGATCGAGGACCGCTTGCCACCCCCTGATGATCCCGTTCGCCCCGACAAATTCGACTTCCGGCGATTTCCAGTATCCCTCCATGAACGCGTCTATATCGCCGCGATTCCAGGCCGCAGATTGCATGTCCAGGACTGACCGAATTTGCGCTTCAGCAGACTCCGCAAGCACATGCGCATTGATAGTCATGGCAAGCGAAATCGCAAAAACAAAACCGACGCACAGAATCCAAGCAAATATCACTTTACGTGGCATCAATCCCTCCCCTAAGGTTTGTGTCCCGCTAATTTCGAATTTCGGTCAAATCTTCCCCTTTGCCTCGACGTAAATCAGATCGGTCGCCGTCGGCGTCATCTCCAATAAACAGTACTGAGGTTCCATTGCCGCTGGCGCCTGAAAACAAGAAACTGTCCTTGGTCGAATATGTTAATCGCATCCTTCATCCTCGTGATCTCAACCGCAGCGCTAATGCAGTTCGCCGCTTTCGCATGGCGAGCATCCTTACTCCGCGCGGTTTCCGACCAATACGTGAACGAAGCCGACGCTTCCCTCCAATCCTACCCTAACCTATTAAGTTTCAGTAGCTTCCAAGAGGTAATGGCTGTTTATCGCGACCTTTGCCCAGAGCTTCAGACCGGCCAGGCCCCCAACCTGGGCCCCGTGAACATCTATTACACAGCCATGAGCTTTCTGAGCCGCTTGGGCGCTTCCGTGATGCCAGCAGAAGGCTTCAGCTGGGCTCACCGCGAAATGGTCCTCTGCACTCAATATGCGACGGTACGCTTGTCGCAGCGCCTAGAGCGCAACATAAACGCCGCGAACCAGGCCCGCTCCTACTAGTTGGTTTCGCTTACTCCCACTTAGTCCTGCCCTTTCACCCAATGGTACGGTCGTTCTATTGTCACCGTCGGCGTAAAACTAGAAACTGTCCTTGGTCGAAAATGCTAATCGCAGCCTTCATTCTCGTGATCTCAGTCGCAGCGCTGATGCAGTTCGCCATGTTCGCATGGCGCGCATCGCTGCTCCGCACGGTTTCCGAGCAGTATGTGAACGAAGCCGATGCTTCGCTCCAGCCCTATCCTAACCTTCTAAGTTCCACCAGCTTCGCAGAAGTCAAAGCCGTCTATCGAGATCTCTGCCCAGAACTCGAAAAAGGCTCTGCTCCCAATCTGCGCGCAGTGAGCGCCTATTACGCAGTGATGAGCTTCCTGGGCCGCCTCGGCAGTTCCATTCTGCCGGCGGAAGGCTGGGACTGGACGCAACGCGAAATGGCCCTGTGCACTCAGTATGCGACGGTACGCCTGTCGCAGCGTCTGGAACGCAACGTAAGCATCGTGAACCAAGCCCGCTCCTTTTAATTTTATCGCTTCCGATCTTCTTCCGTAGGTGCGGAACCCACAAAGTCTATTGTGCAGAGCGCGCATATCATGCGCCACACTTTCGCCTGTTCCCCAGCCCGGTTGCCTGATACGCCATTCTTACAAGTCATTTCTCAATACTTAACCCGTTTTTGTGGCCCAATTAAATCTTACAAACCAGGGGCATGCATGTCCCAATTGAAGGAGGCGCCACAATGAAGCGCGCCGAAGTTTCTATTTTGCTCGCAGGTGTCTTATTTGCGCTGATCCAATTCGCTGGCTGCGCTCAGAAGCCGCCCACCTTCAATGATGTCCAGATACTGGCTCCCAAGAGCGCGCAAACTATTGCTCAAAGCCAATCCGTAATGATTCAGGCAAACGTATTGAACGATCCCGTCGCGGGCGGCGTAACATTTACTTTTAGCACCTTGCCCGGTTTCGGCACCCTGAACCAAACCAGCGCGACGACTGCTACCTATATCGCACCGAGCGCTGTCACAACCGCCACCACGGTCAAAATCATAGTTACCTCCGTGGATTTTCCGAAGAAGTTCGCCGCCGTCACCATCAACGTGGTGCCGCCGCCAACCATAACGACTACTACTCTTTCGACCGCAACATTGAACGCGGCGTACAGCGCCACGGTAACTGCAACGGGCGGTTTGCTGCCTCTTTCCTGGTCCATCACTTCCGGCGCTTTGCCGACTGGCCTCTCGCTCGCACCGAGCACCACCGGCACAGTGCAAATCACCGGCAAGCCGACCGTAGCGGGAACCTACACATTTACCATCACGGTGACGGATTCGGCCGGTTTCTCTAACTCCGAACAATTCATGCTGGCCGTCAGCTCGCTTGCGATAACGACAACATCGCCTTTGACGCCCGCAAGCACTACAACAGCTTATTCGGCAACCTTCGCCGCTACCGGCGGTACTGCACCCTACACCTGGTCTGTCGCGAGCGGCTCGTCACTTCCGGCGGGGCTCACGCTGGATCCAACCACAGGAGTTCTCTCCGGGACACCGGCAGCGGCAGGTACTTACAATTTTGGAATCACCGCAACGGACAGGTCCGCCCCTCCAGTTTCCGTCACCGCCAATTTCACTCTCGTGGTCAGCGGCGCGCAAAATCTCACGGGACTGAATGGCTCGTACGCCTTCGAATTCAGCGGTTACAACAGCACCGGTTTCGTGGTCTTTGCTGGAACATTTACGGCAAACGGCGCCGGAGGAATTACCGCCGGCGAGGAAGATTACAACTCCATCTCGGGAACGGATGTGACCTACACGAATCTCGTGGGAACTTATACTTTAGGACCTGATGGGCGCGGAACGTTCACGTTTACCGGAAGCACTCCAGCACAACCCACCCCGCAATTCACCTACACGTTTTCGATTGATGCCACAGGAAACGGCAGATTTATTGAATCCGACACCACCGGCGCGCGCGGTTCCGGCCGAATTGCGCTTCAGACTGTTACGACATGCACTGTGAGTAGCACGGTCGCCAGCACCTACAGCGGCGACTTCGCGTTTGGCGGTGCGGGTTTCGCGGGGCAATCCGCCACCAACGGCACAGGTCCGCTCGCATTCGCAGGCAGATTTACGGCTACACAGCCGATTGCTCCGGGAACCGTAGGTTCATTGTCCTTCGGCGAAATGGATACAAATACCCCCGGATTGGTGACGATCGATGACACTTCCGTTTCCGGCACTTACGTGTCCGGACCGGACAGCAGTCATTGCACTCTCGCGCTGTCGTCCACGGGCCTTGCTAGCCAGAACTATAGTGTCTATCCAATTTCGGGCGGCGACGCTTTCCTGATCGAAACGGATACGGCGAGCGGCATCACCACTACTCCCTATCTCGTGGCCGGAGAAATGGTTCAGCAATTTGGACAACCATTCGTAACCGGGGGCGTCTTAAGCGGAACGATGGTGGGTGGACTTAGCGGGCAACTGATCTCCGCCGGCACGTATCTTCCGGAAGTCCAAGTGGTCGAGCTTTCAGCGACCAGCGGCAACTCAAGCATGGCAGTATTGCAAACTGACAATCAGGCTGGAACAATCTTTGGCACGAACGGCACGCCAGTCCCGGACGCCTACATTTCAGACAGCTTGGGCCGGGTAGAAGGATCGGTGGAGTTCAACTCCACCTTCTCGCCTGTGCTTTATCTGATTAATACGGACCAGGCGTTTTGCGTCAACATCGTGCAGAACGCCCCCACATTCGGCTATTTCGCGCCTCAGTCGGCGGGTCCGTTTACCGCGGAAGCGATTAAATCGACATCGTTGGTAGATGGCACATCTGCTCCCGCAGTTAGTGCGGACCGCGATCTTTCCGGCTTCCTTAGCTTCGACGGCGTTTCCATGGTAGGCGGAACCCAGGATCAAAGCACAACGTCCGCCAATACAACTAGCGCGTCCACCGGCACGTATGTCCTGACCGCAACCGGCAATACGGATGGCAGCGGAACCATGACCTTATCCACTCCCACCGGTTTCACCGGCTATTTCTTTATCGTCTCGCCCACGAACGCGGTGATGGTTACAACCACGCCTGGCGACGTGAATCCAGTCCTGATTATTATCGGGCACTAGCGCGACGTTCTCTCGATGAGGTTAGTAGGCCCAGCGCATTAAAACGGCGCCGGTGGTGTAACCTGCGCCGACCGTAATCACAAGCACCAGGTCACCTTTGTGCAAACGGCCCTGCTCCAACGCATCCATCAAAGCCAGCGGTATTGTCGCGGCGGTGGTATTTCCAAAACGATCGATGTTGATGATTATTTTCGAGTCATCCACGCCCAGCCGTTCCTGCATGGCATGAATAATCCGCAGATTCGCTTGATGCGGCACTACCAGCGCCAAATCGCGGCTGGTGAATCCATTGCGCTCTAATATTTGAACGGCCAGCTCGCTCATGCGCCGGACTGCGTATTTGAAAACCTGCGCGCCCTCTTGATGCACGTAGTGCATCCGTTTTTCCACGGTTTCCAGCGACGCGGGCTTCAGAGACCCGCCCGCCGGCATGTAGAGATTGCATCCTCCGGATCCGTCCACATCATGAGCGAAATCCAGGATGCCTTCGTTGTCGGAAGTGGCCGGTTCCACCAACACGGCGCCGGCGCCATCGCCAAAAAGAACGCAGGTGGCGCGGTCTTGGTAATCCAGTATGGAGGTCATCACATCGCTGCCGATCACCAGAGCTTTTTTATGAGTTCCAGCGCCCACGAACTGCGCCCCAACAGTTAGCGCGTAGGCGAATCCGGAACAAGCGGCGGAAAGATCGAAACCCCACGCATTTTTCGCGCCGATACGATCTTGCACCAGGCAAGCAGTGGCGGGAAACAGCATGTCCGGAGTAACGGTCGCCACCACAATTAAATCAATTTGTTCGGGCGGAACTCCCTTTGCCGCGAGCAATTTCTTGGCTGCTTCGGCGCCGAGCTGCGAAGATCCCACGCCCGGGTCCGCATAGTGGCGTTCACGAATTCCGGTGCGCGTGCGGATCCATTCGTCATTCGTGTCCACCATTTTTTCAAGATCAAAATTCGTGACCACGCGCGGTGGGACGTATCCTGCCACTCCGGTAATCTTTGCGGCAATGCGCCTGCCCATTCATCTTCTCCAGGATAAAAGGAATAGCCCGCGATTGTATGCAATCGCTTGCATGCGTGACAAGCAAAACACGGTTCGTTCTGTACGATATTCGACTAACGCGAAATTTCCAATCGGTAGGTGATCTCGGCAGTCTTTCGCAGCATCGCCGCCACCGAACAATATTTCGTCTGGCTCAATTCGATAGCATCGCGCGCCGCTTTTTCGTCCACGTCGCCGGAGAGGCGATAAACCATGTTGATTTTCGTCCAGACCGCAGGTGGGTTGGCAGCGCGCTCGCCGGAAATAACAACCTCCAGAGACACTAGTTTCTGGCGTTTTTTCGCCAGAATACTAACGACATCGACGGACGAGCACGCTCCCAGCGCGCCCAGCAGCATTTCCATGGGCCCTGGGGCCGCGTTGTGTTTTCTGTCCGTATCGAACGGGACTGCATGGCCCGAAGGCATTTGGGCCACGAATTCTTCGCCCACAACCCACTTTACTGTAGCGGTTTGCAAGATTCCTCCACTCAAAACTCAGCGCCTACAAGCTTGTGTCACAACTCCGATTTTCGTCAGGGCACGACTTTAGTCGTGCCGTAGGTGACCCAAAATCAGTGCGGCTTCAGCCGCTGAGGGACAAGTTCTACAGTCACGACACAGACCCGAATCACCCGGAAAACTGTATATGAGCTTGAAGCGAGACGTCCAGTAAATCAAGAGCGGTAAGAAATTTCCTGAATACAAATTAGTACGGTGAACGTAGCGACCGAGCGGGTTAATTACAGCGAAGAACTATCGGACAAATCGGGGACGCTTACGCTTGTATCAATGCGAACCCGCGGCGACCGTCGCATCGTTTTGACGAAGAGCTGAACCAGTCCAGGGTCGAACTGATTTGCAGCGCATCGTTCCAGCTCGCTAAAAGCGTCTTCGGAGGTTCGCGCTTTCTTGTACGTCCGTTCCGAGGTGATGGTGTCGTAGGCGTCGGCGATTGCAATCAGGCGCGCGCCGTAGGGAATCTTTTCGCCTTCCAGCCGGTCCGGATAGCCGGTGCCATCGTAGAATTCGTGGTGGTGGCGAACCATCAGGCGAATCTTGTCCATGGTCTGCAGCGGCTCCAGGATCTTCGCGCCAAGCTCGGTGTGGGTCTTCATTGTTTCCCACTCGGCTGCATCCAGCGGGCCTGATTTGTTCAGGATCGTCTCCGGGATGCCCACCTTGCCGATGTCATGCAGCAGCGCGGCCAGGCGAATTTCTTCCACCTCTGGCTCGGTCATTCCGAGAGCTTTGGCAATTACGACGGCATAGGCTGAGACTTTTTGCGAATGCCCCTGAGTGTAGTGATCCTTGGCATCAATTGCGAGCGCAAGTGATGTCACCGTCTCGACAACGGCTTCCGGCAGCGTATCCGGCGCCTCGCCTCCGCTCTGCTCTGCCAACGAGCGCGTAAACTGCTCCAGACGCCGGTAAACTTCGTCAAACGCTTCGGGACCCGTGGAAAAGAGACGTTTCAGCGTTACGCCCAGGTACGCTTCGAGTACATCTTTCTTCCATCGCTTGGTGTCGCCCGGACCGCCTTCCTCCGCGCTGGACACCGAGTTCCCTCCCTGATGTTTGGATAAGTACATCGAAGAGTCCGCTACCTGTATAAGCTCCTGCGGAGTGGAACCATGAACGGGGAAACCCGCGATACCGAAGCTGGCCGTAATATTTTTGTCACGAAGAAGCGGATCGGACGCGACCCAGCCACGGAGTTTGCTGGCAAGCTGGCGTGCCTGCTCCACGGTGGTTTCCGGCATCAGTATCACGAATTCGTCTCCGCCGTAGCGCGCTACCACATCGGACCGCCGGCAATTTTGTTCCAGTATGTGGCCCACGCGCTGCAATACCACGTCGCCTTCCAGATGTCCGTAAAAGTCATTTACGAATTTGAAACGGTCGAGGTCCATCAAGACCAAGGCAAATGGGCGATTCGCGCGTGTGGAGCGCTTCCACTCTGACGACAATGCCTCCATCAAATAACGGTGCGTCTTGACGCCCGTCAAACCATCCGTAATTGCCTGCTCCTGCGCTTTCTGATACGTCAAGGCGTTGTTCAAGCCGCCCGCAAAAAGATCCGCGAGAGTGCGAAGCAGCAGCACTTCTTCCTCTCCGAATTCGCACGGTTCCGAGGATTCCACGTACAACACGCCGAGCAAATGTTCGGCGTAGGTTACAGGCAGCGCAATCGCCGAGACGGAGGTGGGTAGCACGGGACATGGCATAGAAATGCTCACTTCGCGCACGATGGCCATCTTCCCGGTGCGAGCCACTTGGCCGATGATGCCTTCGCCCAGCGGAATTCTGCGCCCTACCGCGTCGCGCCTGGCTCCCGCTTCTGCCTGAATCACCAGCTCTTTCGCCGGATAATCCACGATGGCTATCCCGATATGATCGTATTTCAGGCCATTTTCAATTTCCGAAGCGATCTTCGCTAGCATTTCCGCCGGGTCCAGCGTGGTGATCGCACGGCTGGATACGTTGTTGATGAGCATCAGATGACGCGACTTCTTCTGTTCTTCGGAGAAGAGCCGGGCGTTTTCCAACGCTACGGCCGCTTCGCTGGCGAGCACGCGCATCAACTCCACATGCCCTTCGTCAAATGCTCGTTCTTGCTTACTGTGCACTGCCATTACGCCGATCGCGCGATCGTAAAGAATCAATGGCACGGCGCAAATAGAGCCGACCATGCGCGTCGGTTTAAAACCGAGCCGTTCGGTTTCTTCGGCATAGTGATCTCGAATTAGGAGCGGCTGGCACGTTTTGACTACATATTCAGCCAGATGATTCCCGGCAGTGCGAGTCCGCTTCGGCATTCGCTCGCCTTCTAACACATCGATTTCAAATCGTAGTCGTTGAGTCTTGTGATCGAAGAACGCGATAAAAAGACTATTCACATCGAGCAGCCGCTTCATCTCGGAATAAATGCGTTCGAAAAGAGCGTCCGGTTCGAGAGTAGAGCTGAGCGTGCGTCCGATTTCATTCAGGATATGCAGTTCTTCGCTGCGTCTGGATGTTTGCTGCACCAAATAACTGTTCTCAACGGCCATTCCTATTTGGTGCCCCAGGGCCAGAAGCAGCCGCAATTCCGCAGGTGTGAAATTGCGATTGTCAGGCGTGCCAAGCAGTAAAACCCCAAACACGCGCTCTTTGGCTTGCAGGCTGATTCCTACCACCGTTCGCAATTTCTGGCCCAGCATAAGTTTCCGTGCGTGGCGGAAGGATTCTTCTTTCTCCAGCGCTTCCCATTTCGAGTCCGTTTCCAAATCGCGCAGGACTACCAGACCACCAAGACGCGCGACCAGACTGACTAAGTAATCGTCTAAATTGTTGCTTTGAATGGCTGCGCAAAACGCATCGCCCAGTCCGGTGACGACCACGGATGTGGGTCCGTTTTCTTCTCCGTAATGCAGGCAAAGCGCGCCGGCAGGAATGCGCACAACATTCAGCACACGGTCAAGCGCTTGCGCCAGCATTTTCTGTATTTCACCACCGGCGAAGCTAGACGTGGCCAGGTTCAGATTGGAGAGAGCAAGCATGTTGCGCTCTACCCTCCGGCGCTCTTCTTCGTAGACAGCCATCACCATTAACACGCCGCCGAAAAGTTCAGGCAGCAGAGCGAGTGGCAGCAGATCCTTCCCTGCAAGCGGTCCGAGTCTTTCTTGAAAAACGATCGTCAGGCGCAGTAATCCCCACGCCACGAAAGTAACAGCAAGTAATTGGTCGGCGCGGGACTCCTGTTTGAGGCCTTCTTCCCAGAAAGTGCGCGCGACGAAGAAAAACGTCAGGCCAACTGCCAAGCCAAGAGGGACGTCTATCCAGCCCCGCGAGTAGCCCAGAGCCCAAACTCCTGCCGCAAAGCCCAGAGCTGCTATCCCTTTCCACGGTACTTGGAGACGCGCGTACATCTTGGCGGCGCAATAAAAGGCCAACGCTGCAAGCGCAAGCAGCCACTCAGTTACCGGACCCGCCCACCATGGAATGGTCAACCTCATTGACACAGATCGAACCAAAAAGTGCAGAGCAACGAACAGCCACCCCCCCGCCCACACCAGCATGTATTTTTGGCGCTTCTGCTGGTAGACGTAGGAAAAGAACAGCGCCAGCAGGAGGGCTCCTGCCAGCAGAACGGACGCCGTCATATTGATGTGAATCAGCAAGTTACCGCTCCAACTCCTGATGCTACTTCCGTCGAGAATAGCAGAGATTTGCAAAGGTATCCGTCTGCGTATCCGGCCAAGTTTCGTGGAGGTCAACGTCTGCCGCGCCTGCGCAAAAACGGCAAAAATCGCCCGGACATGCGGTAAAAAGACCTGAGGCTCATTCAAATATGAACGTTCAGCGCCACCCCCGTCAAGGGTACCTACGGACCATTTACTATTGTTCTGCGCGCTGTTGTGATGCGGGCGCTCGATTTTGCAGACTCGTTCCGCTAAGATGATCGTTTCCATTTCAGGGAAGGAAACTCGCTGGGACAATGACATCCATTCAGAAGCCGCGCGTGCGTTTTGCGCCATCGCCTACCGGATTTCTCCATGTGGGGGGAGCGCGCACAGCCCTATTTAATTGGCTTTTTGCGAAGCACGAAGACGGCACGCTTCTGCTGCGCATCGAAGATACCGACGTTGAACGCAACAAGCCGGAATTGGTTGACGGAATTCTGGTAGCGCTTCGATGGTTGGGTATTGAATGGGACGAAGGGCCGTTCTTTCAGTCACAACGCATCGAAATGTATCGTGCGGCAGCCGAACGTATTCTTACAAGCGGCGCGGGTTACGCTTGCTATTGCAAAGCGGCTGCCTATACCGGAGGCGACTCCGCCGAAGAGAACGAAGGGGAAGGTGACGACGAGGGAAAAGCGGCGAAGGTGGTGGCTTGTTCTTGCCGAGACTTGACTCCGGGGCAGCGCGCCGCGAAAGAAAAAGAAGGCATTCGTCCGGCGATTCGGTTTCGCACTCCGCGAACAGGTACGACACATTTTGAAGATGCGGTGTTCGGTCCGCGCGATGTACAAAATGCCGAAATTGAGGATTTCGTTCTGCTGCGGTCCTCCGGCTTGCCGACCTATCAACTCAGCGTGGTAGTGGACGACATCGATATGCGCATCACGCACATTATTCGCGGCGCGGATCACTTGTCGAACACGCCGAAGCAAGTTTTGATCTATAAAGCGCTCGGCGCCGAGCCGCCGATATTTGCGCACGTTCCTCTTATTTTAGGGCCCGATCGCACGCGACTATCGAAACGCCACGGTGCAACAAGCGTTGGATCGTATGCGGAAGAAGGATTTCTTCCCGAAGCGTTCCGGAATTTTCTGGCGCTGTTGGGATGGTCGCCTGGCGATGACTCCGAATATCTAAGGACGAATGAGCTCGTCGAACGATTCGCGCTTTCGGGCGTAAGCCGCACAAATGCCATTTTCGATCGCGCAAAACTGGAGTGGTACAACACGCAATATTTGCAGAAGCCCCCGGTGGAAGAACTTTTGCCGTACGTGGAGGCGGAGCTGAAGGGTTCCGGGCTATGGCAAGAAGCTTGGGCGACTACGGAGCGGGAATGGTTTGCGCACACCGTGGATTTGATCCGATCACGAACGCGATTGCTGGTGGACTTCAGCGGTTGGGCTCGCGCATTTTTCACCGATGATTTCGAGTACGAGCCGGAAGCCCGAGCAAAATTTTGGAAAGACGAAAAGCTTCCGTCATTGATGCCTAAATTAATTGAGGCCCTTGAAGCGCTGCCAGGATGGAATCACGATGCTTGTGACGCTGCCCTCCGCGGCGTGGCTACTTCAGAAGGCGTCAAAGCCGGATTGCTGATAAACGCGACGCGCGTGGCGATTGTGGGCCGGGCTGTCGCGCCGCCACTCTTTGACACGATGGTTGTGCTCGGAAAAGATCGAGTGATCTCGCGACTCAGCCGCGCGCTTCCAGCGATTTCCAGCCGGTAAAGACAATACTCGCCACACCGGGACTGAGCGCTAGCTTCAGAAAACAAAGACTGACATGTCAGCGGGCTGGAACGAGCCTGGAAAAAATCTCCGGATGAACTTCCCTGGGCGTGGTGCCTTCTTCGGCCAAATTAAATTTGGCACTTACCGGAAGCTTTACGGGCGGCAGACAAGCGCTGTCATTGCACGCCTGATAACGCAAGACCATCGGAATTTCCGTGGAACCGAGCGCGGCAGTGGATTTTGCGGACAATCGCAGCACCAGCGTCACGCTTTCGCTGTACACATCGAGGGGATGATCCGGCGAGAAACTGAAATTTTCGAGCTTGCCCTTCGGGTAGATGGTGTCCAGCAGCTCAAAACCCGCGGGAAGCTGAGGCTTTAGAGTAGTGGCGATCAGATAATCGTCCGTGGGCTTGTGCGAATTCATGTGAAAACCCGAAGCGATATCTCCCACAACCGCAATCTTAAATTCCCTTCCGCGCGGAACAGGATCCAGCGAAACGATTATGTGAGGCTTAACGATGGTTGATGCATTGGGAAGGTTTGATTCTTGAGGCGAACTCGGCGGCACGGCAGCAGCTTCGCGCGGGATCATAGACGCAGAGCCGAAGGATATAAGAACGCAAGAAATGAAAGCGGCCTGCAGGGATTTCATCTTAGACCTGAACCGTGGAACCGGTTTTTTCGGTTAAGATACGGCTCATAACCTGGCTCAAGGTTTCACCGGTCTTGTCTAACACAAACGCCTGAGCAGTGTCGGACCATCCGAGCTTGAAGCTGGTGGTAAGCGCGGAAATCCAAATCTGGCGGACGGGCGCATTGGGGCTGATTACGAAGCGAGTCTCGTCTTCGTCTTCGAATTCGATCTCTAATTTGCCGCTGCCGCCCTCGACTTCGAATGCATGTTCGTCGCCCAATTCAAGCAAGCGCTTGCGGAGGCTTTCGAAGGCTGCGTCGCATTTTTTTTGAAATTCTTGTTCGTCCATCATAGCGGAGTCAGGTTACCATTTTCGCGGACAGATTTTTGTGAAAGCCACTAGAGCAGCGCCTTGATTTGTTTCTCGAGCTCGTCTTCGTCTGCTAACCCGATAAAGCGTCTCTGAACCTTACCATCGCGAGAAATAACGATGGTGGTAGGAAATCCCAAAAGGCCGCCAAATTTCGCGGCGATATCGTCGTTGCCCAGCACGATGGGATAATTCATGGTCATGGAGTGGCCGTTCACATCGAATTGAGTTGTTTGGACGTAAGGCGCGACGACGCTTTTGCCTTCGTCATCCATCGCTACGCCCAGTATCGTCAATCCCTTGTCCGCGTATTTCTGCTGGAAACCGATCATCCAGGGGATTTCGACTCGGCAGGGTTCGCACCAAGTGGCCCAAAAGTTCACGATCACCACTTTTCCTTTCAAGCTCGCTAAAGAGACATCCTGACCCTGCAGATTCTTGAAGGTAACATCGGGTTCCTCCGGGCGCGGCCCGTTACTCGCGGCGGATTTACCGCCGTCTGCGCTTGAAACTTTGAATAGATCGCGCGAGTTACAGCCTGAGAAATTCGTGGTGACGAGCAACACGATCAAAAGGATGAACCAAAAAACATTCGGGACCCGCCGCATGCGCTCCACTCCCATCACCACGAAAACCTATTCAAGAATGCAAGCTTACCTGAAAGCCAGGTCAGACGGTTCATAAACACGAGACCGCCCACCGCCAGCAGAAGTGCGCCACTGAAGACTTCGACGGTGTGCAAGTGCCGACGGAAGCGCTGGTAAAATTTCAAAAATCCGCCAATCCCCAGGGCAGTAACAAGAAACGGAATTGCCAGTCCCGCCGAGTAACAGGCTAACAGGAAAACACCTTGGCCGATGGTTTCACGAGTGGCGGCAATAGCCAGAACGCCGGCAAGGATTGGGCCGATACAGGGCGTCCAGCCGAAGGCGAAAGCAAAACCCATCAAAAACCCGCTGACGATACCGGGCTGGCCGCCCAGATTGCGGAAATGCACGTCGCGGTTCAGCCAGCGGGTCATGGCCGGTCCCAAAAGAAAAATTATAGCGACAGAATAGAAATGAACGGCTTTCAGCGCGTGGCCGGCAATCCCCGGCCGAAAATTCAGAACGACACCAGCGGCCACAAGAAGAATTCCAATCACAAATCCCGCACGCAGGGAAATCTTCGCGAGCCATCCTACCAGGTGCAATCCGAACAATACGATTAGCGCTCCCGCCAATGGCGCGAGAAGGCTGCGGTTGCGGACCAGAAAGGATCCCACCGCACTGGCGGACGCCCCAAATGTGATGAACACGATGGAAAATCCGAAAACAAATGCGAAAGCAGAAGTCAGCAATCCACCCCGCGGAGTTTGCCCTTCTTTGAGTTGCTCCACGCCGATACCGGAAAGCATCGAAATGTAACCGGGCACCAGAGGCAGCACACACGGAGAAAGGAAAGAGACGAGTCCGGCCACGAAGGCGGCTAATGCAGAAACTCCCATTGTGTCTTGTCAGCCCTTTTGAAACGTTCGGGCGCTCCGGCCGGCGCGCCGTGCGTAATACAACCTATTATATTTACATATTCATTAGACGCGTGCTTGAGCTTTTTGACGCGCTGGCGCTGCAGGAAACGTCGGATTGCGAGTGTGCCAGTCCGTGGCCTGCTCGAAGGCAAACGCGATTGCCAGTAGAGCTGCTTCTCCCCATTTCGGGCCGATCAGTTGCAGTCCGACGGGCAATCCATCGGGGGTGAACCCACATGGAAGAGAGATAGCCGGATGCCCGGTTAAGTTGGCGGGCCGGTTCAGGCGCACGAGCGCTGAACGTACTGTTTCTTTTTGGCCGTCGATTATTACTTCAGCTTCCCCGATAAGCGGAGCGGCGATGGGAACTGTGGGTGCGAGGATCGCGTCCACGCGCCGGAATGCAGATTCAAAATCTCTTTCAACCTGACGCTTCACTTCAAGCGCTTGAAGATAATGTATTGCTCGTACCTGGGTGCCCATTTCCAAGCGACTGCTTACATCTTCACCGTAATCGGCCGCTCGGGCCGGATAAAATCCCTGCGATTGATGATAGCGAGTGGCTTCGGACAGGGCGATACGTGTAGAAGGCTCCTGTGAATCGGCGAGATGCGGAAGGAGTACGTTTTGAATTCGGCCGCCAATTTCTTCCATTACTTTTGCTGCAACGTTTATGGTGTGGCGAACTTGAGGATCGACCCGTTCGAAAAAATATTCTCCTGGCGAGCCGAGACGGAATCGACGGAGAGGAGTTCGCTTTAGCTTTCGAAAATCAGGCCGGGTCGCGCCATCGGGATATTTCCCAGCAATGGCCTGCAGAAGAATGCACGTATCGACAATGCCGCGCGCGAGTGGGCCCGCGTGATCAAAGCTGGGCGCCAGGGGAATTACGCCGGCGACGCTGACCAATCCATATGTGGGCTTCAGCCCAACAATGCCGCATAGCGCCGCTGGAATACGAATCGATCCGCCGGTGTCCGTACCAACAGATCCAAAACACATTCCTGCTGCCGTGGCTGCCGAGGAACCGCCGCTCGAGCCTCCGGATATGCGATCGATGGCCCAAGGATTGTGCACCGGACCGTAATGTGGATTTTCATTTGTGATTCCGTAAGCAAACTCGTGCATATTCGTTTTGCCTATGAGAATCGCGCCTGCGGCGACAAGACGAGCGGCAACATCGCTGTCTTCCTTTGGAATGAAATTCGCGAGAATTTTTGAACCGGCCGTGGTGCGGATACCGCGCGTATAGAAATTGTCCTTCAGGGCAATCGGAATGCCGAACAGAGGATTGCTTATGTTCGCACGGCTTCCGCGCGATCTGCGGACGAGTTCACGCTCGGCCAGGCGTGCCTGCCTTTGCGCGCGACCGGCCAACACGGTTAGAAATGCATTGATCGACGGATTTAGGCGCTCGATGCGTTGAAGCGTGGCATCCACCAAATCTACCGGGGAGATTTCTTTGCGGCGAAGCAATCGAGCGGCCTGCTCGATGGATAGAAATGCCAGCTCGGATTCTGACGTCGGTTTCAGGCGGCCTGCTTCAGAAAAGTTTTTCCGCGCGCCGCAATGTTCCGGCTGAGCCGAGATTTGCGATGCGGAAAACGATCAGATATTGATTTTCGTTGCGAATTGTACCGAATGAAAATCGCCGGTATTCAAAACCAAATCCGCAGCAGGAGCCGTTGTAACTGGCTTCTAAAACCTGGTTTTGAAACGCGTCCTGAGTAAAGTCATAACTCAGGCCGGCGGTGACGTTCAAGCCGATTCGGGTCAAATCGCCATACCCTACCAGAGCGCGAACCTGATTCGAGCGGGTTTGGAAAACGAAGTCGGGCGGATTCTCGTCGAGCGGCGTAGGGAGATTCGTTGTGGAAAAGTGCGCCAACGTCAAAAATGATTGCTTATAAGGCTTAAGCTTTAACAAAGTTCCAATCGCGGTCAACTGATTTCGTTGCGCGTCAAAATTGAAGATGAATTCAGTGTCGAAATGCTTGCCCGGTTCGATGACCAGGTCGCTCACGATGGGAGAAAAACGACATGGCGAGGCGGCAAAAGCGAAGGGCGTAATGTCGTCCAGCGCTTGAAATACGTTGCGCTGGCCGTTTATTAAAGCTCCACCGAAAGTTGGGTTGAAGTAATATTTTTGCAACAGGCGCCAGCGGATCAGTTCCTCGGTATCGCCGTCTTTTTTGCGCCGATAGAGCCGCTGAGTAATTCCATATTGGAGTTCATTTGTGTCGGTCAACGTTTCGTCTTCATCAAAACGTATGAACCGCGCGTAATCATTCACTCCGTTCACATAATTGTAAACAATGTCAGGCTCGATCACGTGTTTCCATTTTGTTCCGGATTTGCCCCAGATACGGTCGAACGAGGGCGGACGAAAATCGACAGAGAATTCCTCCGTGGTGCGGAAAAACCCTTGAGGGACGTAGACGTTATTTTCCTGCTGCCCGCCGTAATAGGCGGAGCGCAGCGTAAAAGTAGGGGTTACATCCAGCCAGTTCCCGAAGTGGAGGGGTATCGTTACGGTGGGCGCCAGTTCACTTCGCGGAACAAAATTGGGCGTGTCCAATGGCGCTGCTGTAGCAGTCTCGCTACGATGCACAGCATCTGAAAATCCTTCGAACGAAAAATAAATGGGGAGCTGCGGGAAGGGCGACTGGTCAACAGAACTGAAGCGCACTTCGGGCGCGGCTCGCAAGGAAACGTAGGTGTCCGGGGAAGCGCTCAAATAGTTCTGATAGCTAAGCGCCGCGAAATTCAGACTGAATCCGCGAAAATTATTGGTGAGGAAGGCGGAGTTGCGGACTTCGGAGTTTACTGCTTGCGTGTATGTTTCGCTCCAAGCCAGACGGTAAGTAAGCGAAGTCAAATTGTCCAGGTCAGCTACCGCGCGCCAACCATCCGGCAACAAAGCGGTGAAGAGTAGGCGCGCTTCGTGACCACCCTGGTTAATGGCGGGTACCGGAGGCTCCCCGGGAATTTGCGGCTGTTCCAAGCCGCGGTCGATTACTCCGGCATAGGTGATGTCGAGCTTCGCGTTTTCCCACGGGCGCATTCGCAGATCTGCACGCTGTCCCCAGCCTCTTCGGCTGTAATAAGTTCCGCCGAGGCTTGCATCCATCCAATCTGTCGGCGCCCAATAGTAGGACTCGCCCAAAATGTATCCCTTGCTCGAACTGTCTCCGATATTTGGAATCATGAATCCGGATTCGCGTTCTTTTCCGGCGGGAAAAGTGGCGTAGGGAAGATACAAGATCGGAACTGAAAAGACCCGAAAGTCGCCGTTTTCCAAGTGCACCGACTTCTGTAAGTAGACGGTCGCTTCCGGCGCGTAAAATTTCCAGGTGGGTTTGTCGGGATCGCAAACCGTCATCCAAGCCTTTTTTATACGGTAGGTGTGCTCATCCAGCCGCTCAGCTTCTTCGGCTTCAAAATAGAGAGGGTTTGAGCTGACCAGAAGGGTTGGTGTAGGCTTGCGCTCAATCGAAAAAGTGGCGCGGACGTGAAGAAAAGTTCCGTGACCGGTGCGGACTTCGTAGTGCGCTTCGTCCGCCTCGATGTGCTGGGTCATGTAATCGAGCTGGACGTGGCCTCGCGCGATGGCGACGTAGGTGTCTTCGTTATATTCGACGTGGTCGGCGCGCAAGCGTGTGTTCTGATAATGGATATCGACGTTTCCGTCTGCGTAGTAAATTCTGCCGACCTGGCGCTGTTGGTCTGCTTCGAGCGTTGCGGTTTGATCTGCGTTGGCGCCAGCTTGTGGCGACGTGTTCGTTACCTGTGACGACTTCTTCTTGACGGAATTTTGTGGAAGCGGTTTTGCGCTGTCTTGTGCTAAGGCCAAACCCGAAGACACGAAAAAAATAATTACGGCCAGGGAAAGAGAATGCAGCTTGCCGGATGGCTGAGTGAGTTTCGCGTGTGGCATCAGCAGAGAGTGCTGAAATCCCTCGAAAAGCGTGGGAAAAAGAAAGTTGAGCCTAACACGTGGGTTCCGCAGCCGCAATCGCACTCGTGTTTGCACAGCTCCAATCTACTCAGAATTAACGCGTATCCATACGGTTGCCTTATAGGCGACATCGCACTACAGGCGAGTGCTCACTTTTTGCCATGTGCCTGCTAACATTGTGCCGTTCCGCCACTGGAGCTTCCGCAGCGCAAAACGGACCAGTGATAAGAATATGCACGGAGTGTGGCGCCCTCTTGCTTGAGGTCGCCAACAATTGCTCATTTTGTGACGCACCTCTCGCCGAAGCGGGCGAAAATCTCGAACCGGTGGCGGTCGGCGCCGGAATAAATAGTCGCGCTTCGTCTTCGCGGGCACCTTCAGTCTCGATCTCACTCGAAGAACAACCGGTTGAACCCGAATGGCGTCGTGAGGTTTCGCGCCGGCTGGAGGACTATCGCGCGCGAAGAGGGCACCTTCGTTCCGATGATTTGCAGTCCGGGTTGCCATTTTCCAGGCAGACCAGGATCAACGAAGAACAGGCGGCTCAGGAACGCCAACGAGAGGGCGAGCGCCAACGCCAAGCGGAACGCCAGCGCGTGCGAATGGCGCAGCGCAAAATCGAACATGTGGACATTTGCGTTCAGCCCGAACTTGATTTTTCCAGTGCCGCGCACGAGCGCGCGCATCCGCAGACTGCTCTAGTGCCGGTAGCAAGTCTGGTGGACCGCCGAAAGGCTGGATTGCTCGACGCTATCTTTCTGGGACTGACTTACGCGGCATTTCTGGGGTTATTCCGATCGCTCGGCGGACAGCTTGTGGTTGAAAAAGCGGACACTGCCGTATATCTCGCTGTTTTTTTCCTTTTCTACGGGCTGTATTTCTCGCTCTTCACTACGTGCGCTGAGGCAACCCCTGGCATGCAGCTCCTCTGTCTGACTGCCGTGCGGCTCGACGGGACTGTTCCGGATACTCGCCAACTTCTATGGCGTAGCTTTGGTTACTTGCTCGCAGGCGCCACTTTTATGCTCGGTTTTGTGTGGGCCTTGTGGGATGAGGATCGCTTCACTTGGCAGGATCGCATCTCCCAAACGTATATCACTAGCGCCATGCCGCTGGTGGAGCGGGACGCGTTCGAGCTTCCGGCAGGGCGACATACCTTCTCGCGCAAGTGAAGTCACTGGATTTGGAGCAGAACCAAAATCCCATAAGCTACTGAAAATAAAACGGTAACAGCCGGCCCTTGCTTAAGCCGCGAACCTTTTGCGCTAAACAGCCCTCAAGTCTCGAGAGGATTTGAATATTGCAAAGATTCGGACCTGATTCGAAGGCCATGAGATATCTCCGATGGTATAATTATTTGTTCGCAAGCGGGGCCGCTCAATGCAAACCTGGGGAGCGGACGGGCGTCTAACTAGACATAGCTGAAACTGGGGAAAAGGAAAAACGCGTGAGCCCACTATCCAAGAAAATCGTAATCATACTGTCGTTGGTTGTCGTCGCGTTTGTGGCCACCGGGTACGTTCGGGCTCGCTCGAACGACGAAAAGGCCTATCGCGCGCTCACCGTTTATAGCGAAGTTCTCGACAAGGTTCAAAACGACTACGTGGACGATCCCAACATCGGGCAAGTGACGAGCGGCGCGCTTCATGGATTGCTCGATTCGCTGGATTCGGAATCGGCCTACCTAAGCCCTCTGGAATACAAAGACTTCAAAGAAAAGAGCACCAACAGCGCCACGGGTGAAACGGGTCTGGTGCTTATCAGGCGCGGCTACATCGGCGTGCTTGGATCCATGCCGGATAGTCCGGCGGCTAAAGCGGGATTGCGCATCGGCGACATCGTTGAAAAAATTGCAGGCTTCAGCACGGCGCAGATGGCCATTGGCCAAGCCGAGTTGTTGCTTCGCGGAGCGCCGGGAAGTGTGGTAAAGCTTTCGGTCATTCGACGCGGTAAAACGGAGCCGCAGGACGTGGAACTGACGCTGGCAAAACTTCCTGCGCCTCGCCTTGTTGAAGATAAATTGCCGGGCGACATCGCTTACCTTCGCGTAACGGAATTTAGCGCGGGTATGACAAAACAGATTCACGAGAAACTCGTACAATTTCAACATCAGGGCGTTAAGAAGCTGATTTTGGATTTGCGCGATTGCCCGTCCGGTCTGGCTGCGGAAGGGGTTTCGACCGCTCAACTATTTATTCCTTCCGGCACGATCACGACGCTCAAGGGCCAAACCATCAGTCCGGTCGTGTCTTCCGCGGAACCTTCCAAGGTTGCTTGGACAGACCCAGTGACAGTGCTGATTGGAGTAGGAACGGCGGGTCCTGCGGAAATTGTTGCCAGTGCGATTTCGGATAATCACCGCGGTGAAACGGTCGGCGACCGCACTTACGGTACTGCTTCCATGCAAAAGCTTATCGAAATGGACGACGGCTCAGCGCTAATTTTGACGGTGGCAAATTATTACACTCCGGATAACAAGGAAATTCCCGCGAACGGAGTTGCCGCGACCGTCGAGGTTCATCCTTCGATTGATGAGGCCATTGCGGCGAACGACGAAACCCAACCGGTTCCGTCCGAGAAGCCGGTTTCCGCGGATGACCCGGTGGTCAAAAGAGCTATGGGAATGCTGGAAGGAGTTCCTGCTCCGGCACGAAAGGCGGCTTAACCGCTCGTGGCTCAATCGCGCGAAACAGCGCGACAATTTTTCCTTTTTTCCCCTCACAATGGATCCCGCCTCCGGCGGATTCTTTCCTCTATCACCGCAATAATTGTTTTTTTCGCTTCAGGATGCGGCACCAAGAAAATCTCCAAAAATGAGATCCGTGCGGTTACGAGCGAAATTGTCTCCGCAGCGCAAAGGATTTCCGGGCACACCTCGGAGATGACGATACGTCCGGAGCTTCAGACGTCCAAGATAGGCGCGGGCGGTCCATCGGTTACGGACAACATCTACATTTCGCTTTCCGATGGTTCGGAGACAAATGCGATCAGAAAAACCCTGGAGGAAATCGCGGACCGTCACAAACTTTCCATGGTGGAAACCAGCTCGGCGGGCGTGGCGCGTTTCGATTATGCGTTCGACGGGGTTCGCACGCATACAATCCACGTGGTTACACCTCTTACTGCACGAACGCGAGCACCGGCAATTCACGGCCGTGAAAATGCGCGGCTGGCAATCATCATTGACGATCTAGGCTACGACCGGGCCGCGGCGGATGCGTTGCTCGCGCTCGGTTTCCCACTCACCGTTTCCGTTCTTCCACATTTGCCACTGTCATCCGAGGTCGCGGAAGAAGCCTATCGCCGAGGCGACCAAGTGATGCTGCATCTTCCGATGCAGTCAGAAAGCCCGACAGCAAGAACCGAGGAAGTGGAGTTGCGCGTGGGTATGAATACCAAACAAGTGGATTCCGCGTTGGCCGGAATGTTGGAAACGGTGCCGCACACGGTCGGCGTAAACAATCATCAAGGCTCGCGCGCGACGGCAGACCCTGCATTGATGGCCGAGCTGATGCCGGAATTACGCCGGCGGGGACTCTTTTTTGTCGATAGCCGCACGCTGGCGTCCACGATTGCTTACAACACAGCCGAGCGATTCGGCGTGCGCGCGGCGTCACGTAAAGTTTTTCTGGATGATTCAGCGAATTCTGAAGCGATTCTTCGGCAGCTGGAACTAGCCGCACGAGATGCAGAGCGCGATGGATCAGCTATCGCGATCGGACACCCCAGGCCTGGCACTATTGCCGCACTCGCTAAAGGACTGCCCCGCTTGGAATCTCGAGGCATACGGTTAGTATTTGTTTCGGAATTGGTGCAGTAGATCTTAATAGTCGCCGCCCTCTTTATCAAAGAGCGGTGTGCAGGGAACGAGCGTTGCTTTGGTGCCGTCGTGAACGGCAAATTGTACACGGCGCCCGCCCGGATGCATGCCCCATAAACTTCCCGCGCCGTACTCTCCATTCTTGTTCAGCGCGTAAAACTGAATGTGAAATTGCTTCAGCCTTTCGGGGAACGGTTTGTAATTTCGCGCGACGCGCTGCAGCGCTTCCAGGCACGCGTCGGTAGGCGACATACCTTTACGCATCATTTCCACGATGGTGTGGCCGCCGGAGATTTTGATATTTTCTTCGCCACGGCCGGTGGAACCGGCGGCGCCGATGTCGTTATCGACGCAGAGTCCCGCGCCGATAATTGGGGAATCTCCCACGCGTCCGGCAATTTTCCAGGAAAGTCCCGAAGTGGTGGTGGTGCCGGAAATATCTCCGTTCGCATCTACCGCAAGACAATTAATAGTTCCGGTTTGTGGATGCATGACGACATCTTCGATATGCTCGCGCCAGGCCATTTTCTCGGGAGTGTCGAGGAGCCGTGCGAGTTTTTCTTTCCACTCCGGGCTATCGAGACCGGGGCGCCAATTTTCAGATGAAGATGCTTTCCAGGCAAGCCAAGCGATGCGCGACCTGTCGGTGAGCAAGTCCATGGTCTTGAATCCTTCGTCTGCCGCGAACTTCTCAGCGCCGGAACCTACGATGAAAACGTGATTTGTCTTCTCCATCACGGTTTTTGCAACCAGCGATGGATTCTTGATTTTCTGGATGGAACCTACGGCGCCGGCGCGGCGCGTAGGACCGTGCATCACGGAGGCGTCGAGCTCGACGACGCCGTCTTCGTTGGGCAGACCGCCATAGCCAACAGAGTCGTCATTGGGGTCGTCTTCGACCTTGGTGACCACGGCGAGTACGGCGTCGAGGGTGTCGCCACCGGATTTGAGGATTTCCATGCCGTCATTCAGATGCTGAAAGCCATTGGCTGCAGAAACAATTAGCGGGCGAGCGGCTTTGGATGAAGCTTGGGTGCCCGCTTGCGGAAAAGCCCCTTCGGCAACCGGCACGGAAGCTCCGAACAGACGTCGTGAGCTTGCAACCAGGCTGCCTGCCAGAGTAGAGAGGAAAAATTTCCTGCGGGTCCAATTTTCCATTCGTATCCTTCGACAGCGATTGACGCGAGCGCAGCATAGTTCGAAGGAAGCGCGGGAACAAGCGGAATCGTCGCGGTAAAAGTAATATTGTTCTAAGGTTTAAAGCCTACGCTGCGCCATAGCTCAGAGCAGTTGTACATGACGCCGTTGGTGATAACGAATTCAACTTTGCGAATGTTGTGGATGGATTCCAGGGGATTGGCATCCACAATAACCAGATCGGCGCGCTTGCCGACCTCTACGGTACCGAGCTCCTTATCGAGGCCCATTACGCGAGCCGGTACAATCGTGGCAGATTGGATTGCTTCCATGGGCGTGAAACCTGCCTGAACATACAGTTCAATTTCTCGGTACAAGCTGTGGCCCGGGACCGTCTGATCGGTGCCCGCGATGATGGGAATTCCCGCGTGATGAAGCGCGCCGACGATGGCAATATCCTTCTGAACTGCTTTCTCGAGAAGAGGCGCGACCGGCGAGGGTGGTCCTGCCTCAGCAAGGATCGCTGCCAGCTCCGGAGCAACCTTGGCAACTCCGGGCTCAATACTTACCGGCGGTTTCGATGTGTTGGCAGTGAAGAATTCAAAAAGCGCCAGAGTTGGATCAACTACCGTACCGTGCTGAACCAGAAACGAAATAGCTTTCTGAGCTTCGGGTGAATTCAGATCGATATCACCGCTCGCTTTGAGACGATCCAGACGGCTGGCGTTGGTGGGAAGCGGCGGAAGCATCATGTCGGAAATATACTGGATATGGTTGATCTGATCCTGACCGGCATCGATAGCCTGATAAGCGGTGAGACCCTCGGGAACGTGGCCGGTGACGGTCATGCCAAGACGGTGCGCCTCTTCGGTGACAACTTTTAACTCCTCCAACTTTACGGAGCTGTAGATTTTCATCTGCTGAAAATTGGCTTCGTGATATTTGTCCGTCCACATTTTGGCTTGCTCGGGCGTGTCCACGCGCTCGATTCCGAGTGCAAGCGGCCCTGTGCCGTCAACGATTCCCGCCAGCAACAAGCGAGGGCCCAGGCCGCGTCCCTGAGCAATCGCGTCACGCACGGCGGTGATGAACTCGAATTCGTTACCGCAATCACGGACGGTGGTGGCGCCTGCCGCGAGATAAATTGGTCCCCATTCGACCTGCTCGAAATGCGAGTGCATGTCCCAAAGCCCGGGAAGAATAGTTTTGCCGCGCGCGTCAATTTTTGCGGCACCCTTGGGGATTTTTATTTCTTTGCGCGGGCCGGCGGCAACGATCTGTCCTTTTTCGATCACCACGATTGAATCGGGCAATGGGTCTTTGCCGGTGCCATCGATCAGAGTTCCGCCGACGAGGGCCAACGTTTCAGCGCGACTTCCTGAAATTCCCTTGGAAAGATCGGCCAGGGCTGACATGCCATCGGAGCCAGCTTTTCCGACAAAAGTGCCCAGCGCGGATTCATACCCGTCGCGGATGGCCTCGAAATGATCGAACTCGGCGTCGGTAGTAACAGCAGCGACCAGATTTTTCTTGGAATCGAACCAAAGAGTCTCGCGTCCCCAAATCAAACCTTCGACTGTGAAACGGTCGAGCGTCTCATTTTTTCCGTCAATGCTGATTACGTCTTGGCCGCGAGGCTCAATTTTCACGCGTCCGGACGGAAATGTAGCCAGTTCAATTGGCGAGGTGTGCGAGGCCCAAAAACGGACCATGAGCATCTGCATGGTTGCCGGAGCGTAGCCGCCAATGGTAAAAAATTGCGCAGGACGCGCAGCTTCAGTCCATTTATCGCGGTCGCGCACACGGATTTGGGTTGACTGGACTTCGACCTGTTCGTCGATATCGGTGGAGCGGGAATTCTTGCCCTTAATTTCGAATGCTTCAGGAGTTAGATCTTCGGAACCGCGGAATGTGGCCGAAAGCGGTACCGGCGTACCACGGTCGGTAAACTTGAACTCCATCTTTACGTTGAGCGAATTGCCGTCGCGCACGATTTGGAAGGTTTCCTCACCGATGGGATTCTCAAATTTGTGAAGAATGAATTTACCCTGCTCGGCGACAACAGCGGTGGATGGCGACGCTTGCGTTTGCGCTGGTTGGTTCCGGGCTGCTTGCGGCAGCGCTTGGGCAACCAATGGCAGCGCAACAATCGATGCAAATACCAGCCCCCTAAAACTGCGAATTATCAGTTTCGCCTTCAAGAATTTCATAGAGTTGTCTCCAAATTGCAAGCGAGGATATCCGGACCATGGGGCGTCCGCAAGGAAAGAAACCAGGGAGAGCTTGGGCCCGATTTGACGCGGCGAACACTCGCGATCGCGAGAGAAGTTCGTTATTTTTGGAGTTGCCTTTTTTTTGCCTGTCTATGCGGACAGTCCAGGTTCTAGCCCTAAAACTGTTCGGGCGTTCTATTTCCATCGATCGTTGCGAAAGGTAATCTCCAACCATTGCCTCGCGAGTGTCCAACGAGGCGAAGAAGGAGCCTATGTCCCACTGGATAGGAACTACCTCCCCTGCAGACGCTGGAATGAATGACTTTAAAGAATGCTTGAAAAATCTTCGCGACGGCCATGCTGATGAAGCGCTTCAGCACGCGCGGCGCGCCCTCGGCATCGCTCCCAAGAACCCGTTTTACCTTTCCTACACAGGCTTGCTGGCCGCGCTTTCCGAGAAGCGTTTTGGAGACGGAGAAAGCTTGTGCCGGGAAGCGCTGGGCATGAAGCACAACCACGCGCAATTGTATTTGAACCTGGCGGAGGTTTATTACCAGGCTGGAAGAACTCCGGAAGCGATTCAAACGCTGGAAAAAGGGTTGGTATCCGCAGGGCGCGATTTTCGAATTCGCAGAGCGCTGGAGAAAATTGGAATGCGCCGCCCGCCCGTGCTTACGTTCCTGCACCGCAGCCATCCGATCAACGCGAGGTTGGGAAAATTGCGCCATCGCTTGACTGGACCACATAAAGCCGCCTAGCGCGAAGAACTGAGTCTAGGCGGTGAAGCTCTCCTGCTTGCCGTACCCGGGATGAGATCACTGGCGGGTGATCTCGTCCGGGCCCCCTTTTCTTCAGAGAGATTTTCTGAAAACCATTACAGGCAATGACTCTAACTTTGGCCAAGCGGCAGGAAATATTGCGTGCCTTTTACGGGCTGGCGCAGGCGCCGGAGAAGTTCCTGCAAATCCTGATTGCGCTCGACGAAATCAATTTCCGAAGTATCCACGACGAGCAAGTTCGAGGCTGAGTAGCGGAAGAAGAAATGCTCGTAGGCGTTCGCTACGGCTTCCAAGTATTCAGAAGAAATTTGCGTCTCTGCAGGATCACCTTTCTTCGAAACTCGCTTCGAGAGAACATCCGGCTTTGCTTGCAGATAAATCACGAGGTCGGGCGGGGGAATTGACGACGCAAGCATGTCGAAATAACGTTCGTAAAGCTTGAGCTCTTCATTGTCGAGATTGAGATACGCGAAAATTTTGTCGCGTTCGAAGAGAAAATCGCTGACAACGGGTCCGGCGGTATCCTGAGACTGAGTTTGAGAGAGGCGGCGATAGCGCTCGTGGAGAAAATACATTTGAGCGCGAAAGGCTGCGCCGCTTTTCTCGTTGTAAAAATCAGCTAGGAACGGATTGTCCTCGCAATCGAAGATTCGGCGGGCGTGGAGCTGTTCTGCCAACACTTTCGCAAGAGTGGATTTGCCGACACGTATAGGACCTTCGACAACTATGTGGCGAGGTGATTTGAAGCTTGGGCTGGGCGTGCTCACGCGCGAAATTATAGCAGAGGGTACAAATTGCCCTGCGGTTGGGACACCATCAGGCCCGACACGCTTCGTTGCTGTTGCAAGCTACCAGGATTTTGCGATCACCGTAATAATGCGAGCAAGCGAATCCACATCGCGAGTGTCGATCACTTCAGCGGGAGAATGTGAGTAGCGCAAGGGCCAGCCGAGCGGGATGTCCAACGAGCCGTAACGTATGAAGGCCGAGCCGTCGTTGCCGCCGCCGGCTACGCCGTATTGCACTGGAATCTGATTCGCGCGGGCAAGCTTTATGACTTTCTCTACGAGCTCGTAAGGGACGATGTTGGAGTTATCGACGGCACGAATGACGAAACCCTTGCCGATTTCGGCATCGGCGAAACGCTTCGATTCGATCGGCGAATCGGAACTTACAAAAGTATCGACAGCGAAAACGTAATCCGGCACGTGGCCTTCGGCCGCCAGGCGTTTTGCAACGGCAGCTGCGCCGACGAGGCCCTCTTCTTCCCCGGTGGACCAAACGAATGTTACATCGCGGTCTCTCAGCGGGCTGCCCAAGGCCCAGACGGCAGAGATCAGAGCTGTGTCGCCGACACGGTCATCAAAACTCCGTCCATTCGCGCGTGTGCCTAGAAGGTTTCGATATGCTTTTGGAATGGTGACTGAGTCACTGACCTTGATGCCCAGTTTTTCTACTTCGTCGATAGAGCGCGCGCCTACGTCAACACGAATTGCTTTCTCGGGTTCGCGCGGCCAGTCAAATTTTGGCTCATCCCAACCATTCGGAAGTTCAACGATGGCGCCACAGTCACCGTTTGCGTTGTGCACCAAGGCCGGATGCCCGGCAAAAAAGCTTAGTTCGCCGCTTCCGCGCCATTCGACTTCCAGGCGACCATCTTTCGAAATGGATTTAACTTCGAAACCAATTTCGTCCATGTGCGCGACAACCAGAACGCTCGGTGTCTTGGTTCCAGATGTGGCCGTGCCAAGCCGCAAGATTAGGTTTCCCGCTTCGTCGGTTTGAGGTTGAGCCCATTTCGGCAGAAGCTGTTTCACTCGCTCTCGGACGGGTCCTTCGTGGTAGCTCACACCGTAGCTCTCTGTCAGGCGGTGCAAAATTTCTTCTGTAGATGGTGGATTGGAAGCAGGTCCCCCATCGTGCTGCAACGAGCCATGTCCGCCGTCCGAAGACGCGCGCGGCTCGCTACTTCCCTGCACATAAAGCTGTAGCAGATTTTCCAAACTCGCAAGATCCGCAGTGTCGATCAGTTCCGATGGCGTATTCGACCAGTCCGTGGCGATTCCCAGATGCGCCCATTTCGCAGGTATTGGAGGCAGCGGAAGATAACTTCGTGGAATCGGAGACGCAGAGAAATCAGTATTAATCGATAACTTGCCGGTATCAGCGAACTGCTTCAGCCCGGCGGCGAGGCCTGCCGGCGTCCCGTTGGTCTCCTCGAGTCCGATAAGAATTCCACTACCGGGTTCTCTGCGTGGCGCTCTATGCATGCTCTCCGACCCCGCCACAGCGCCGCCGGGAGTGAGCCGACCAACATAAATCATTTCATCCGGCTTCATCGTGCTCAAAATGCGTTGCAGACCGCGAGCGCCAGACCATTGCTGTACTACGAAAGCAATCGTCAGCGTTCCCTTCACCTTCGCCGAATCGATCTGACGAAGTAAATCGACAAGCGCAGCCGCGCCGAATCGATCACCGATGGACGCGCCGGCCATCTTGTTGTACCCGAGTTCAATTGGCCGGCGGTTTATCGCAATGGGGTTGAGAACTGCAACGCCCGCTTTGCGAACTTCAGCGCTGGAAGTTGCGCCGATGTCGATGTACATATTTTCAAGATCGGAAGATTTTGGAGCATCGGTGCGGGCACCCTGGAGATGCACGGAAAGGCCCGCGACAACCCCATCCATCCATTTTCCATTCGTGTTTCTGATCCGGATCGGTTGGGCAGAATACAGTTCGTTGAAAATAGGAGGGAGGCCGGATTGAGGAAGGCGTTGGACGCGCAAGTAACCATCGTCGGTAATTCCGCTGACAACGAAGCCGGGTTCGTCTATCGGAGTAACGAGCAGGCGATTCGGCGCACCGGAGCCGATGGTGACGATCACGTCGCCAAGATTGTCCGTCTTCGGATGGAACGCTGAGATTTCTGCCCGAATTTTTTCAGCGAGTTCGTTTTCGTAGCCGGAAATCGCAGGTGTGGCAACGAAGGTTTTCAGAGAATGCTCCGCTTGGTTTCGAGGGGTCGCGGGATTCGGAGATTGAGTCGTTTGCGCCGAGGCGGACCCAGAATTTCCAAAATTTAAGACGAATAGAAACAAGAAAAATGCTGTAAAACGTAAGCATCTCATACGGTTCCTTTACCTCACCAATGACACATCATGCGCGGCAAAGCTCGGCGAGTATTGCATCACGACGATCCAGAGCAATCCGGTCAACGCGTTCCAGCACCAGGACGTAAGCGATTGCTGCGACGGCGGCGAGCAACAGGAAAATAACGGCAGCCAACCAGATTCTTCCAAATGCCCTCGCGATTACGAGTGTTACGGCAGCCAACCCGAAGACCGCGAATTGAATTCCCAGGCTCGCGAATACGGTTGTAGTTGACGCCCGCTGTTTTCCGAAGGCTCCGTAGTCAATTTTCTTGGGCGTGTAAATTGAAAGCAGGTTTCCTGCCGTTAAATTCAGAAGAATCGCGAATGCAACGCCCGTGACGGTCGCCACGGTTACATCCATGGACGGCGGATGAAACATGAAACATACCGCAACCCAGACCATGACTACTTCACACGCAAGCAGGAGAGCGTGGGTGAGATTTTTGCCCATCAAGATTTCGCGGAATCTGACCGGGCATACGTAGTAGAACTGCATGCCGACGGCATCCGCTCCAAAACAGTTGTAGACCAGGTTCGTCAGGATCAGTAAGGCATACGCTGCACCGACGGGAAACGCCAGGTCTGGAGTGTGCGATAGAAAATTGCTCTGCCGAACGGATGTCCCTGCGGGCCCCAAACGAAAAATCAAAAGAATAACCACAGGCATGACAAAGGTGAACAACATCGGTCCGCTACGCGAAAGGTAATGAACTTCTTTTTCGAGCATCGCCGCAACCGGACTGGGAACGCCTGATATGTTCCAGCTAAGACGAAGGGCGCTTCTTTCTTTCGGTGAAACTTTGCGGGCTGCCGCCTCACTGAGATTCTCGCCCATATATTGTGCTCGAAGACGAACGTTTAGGAGCCAGAGAATTGCCAGCGCATAAACGGATTCGAGAGCGAATGCGCCAAGCGCCGGCACAAACGCACCTTTTACTGCTCTGGCGATCGCGGCGGCGGCCAAGCCAGGCGGAAGGGCGCGCTCGTAAGGCAAAGCCTGCGCGGTGACTCTGGAGGCATCGGGATGACGGCGTCCGCCATATCGGGACATGAGCGGGCCAATGAACTGGAAACAGATAATGAAGATGAAAAAAACCGCGCCCAGAATTTCGCGCGTGCGGCGTTGAGCAAGCCATCGTTCGATCCAGGCGAAAACCATACGGGCTAGAAGAACGTTGAATATCGCGAATACAAAAAGAACGAGAGCAGCCCAGACGAAGAGACTGGGCTGAGCAAGGCCGATTCCAATAGTCAGACCGAGGAGCCAGAGACAACCTATGACGGTCGATGGGTCCAAAGATCCGTACACCAAGCGGATTAAAAAGTAGGACGGGAAAGAGAGAGGAAACCGCAGCAAATTCGATGAGTCCACATTTTCGCTGAATGCCGAAGCCATCACCGGGAAAAGCTGCCAGAACAAGAACACGGGCCAGAGAAGGATTGCGATCCACTCCACGTTTCCATGCGAAACAAAATACCAAGCAGCCACGCCAAGACCGAATGAGCCCCCCAGACCGGCGACCCCAAACATCAAAAACATCATGCCGCGGGCTACTATTTCGAGCCGCCCGCGAATTGTGCGCAAACCATTGACGAAAAGTTGAAAGCGGACGCGAGCGATGGCAGCGAGCTGTCCGCGCATTGCGGGATGAGAGCTCAGCCCAGCCATGACAATTCCTGTTCGGCATGGCGCGTGCCGCCTACGATGCGAAGGAAAATTTCCTCGAGTGTAAGTTTTTCTCCTGGAGCGGAGACGGCGGATTCGCCAGGCGATGTACCAGCTAACGCCGCTGCGGCTTGCGCCTCCACACCAGCGCGCAACTCTTCGAGCGAGCCTTGAGCCACCAATCGGCCGCGATGGATGATGGCGAGGTGACTACAAAGACGCTCGACAATTTCGAGGACGTGCGAAGTAAGAAAAATCGTGGCGCCGCGAGCAATCATGCGTTGAAGCATGGCTTTGAGTGTGCCGGATGCAATAGCGTCCACACCTTCGAAAGGCTCATCGAGAAAGAGGACTCTGGGGCCATGAATAACGGCGCCAGCCATTGCTAGTTTCTTCTGCATACCGTGAGAGTAGTCGGTGACGAGAGTTTTCGGCTGATCGGCGAGCTGCATGAAATCGAGCAATTCGGCCGTACGCTTGCCGGCGGTTTCGCGGTCGAGGCCGTACATGCGGCCGACGAAATTCAGATATTCAGCGCCAGTTAGGCGCCCGAATAAAGCCATGCCTTCGGGCACCACGCCGATCTGGCGTTTAACGTCCACAGGATTTTGCGCGAGGTCGAGGCCAAGTATTTGGATTCTTCCGGAGCTTGCCGAAAGCAAACCGGTAAGCATTTTAATGGTGGTGGATTTTCCGGCGCCATTGGGCCCGAGAAAACCGAAGAATTGGCCTGGAGCAACGGACAGGTTCACATCCTGCACGGCAACTAGCTCACCAAAACGGCGCGTTAAGCCTTGCGTTTCAATGGCGGGAGCGTCCATAGATTTCCGACTCTAACATATTCGCGGAAATACGCAGCGAAGGAGGCCCGCAGAATCATCGAGGTGTTGAAATTCTTGAGCTGAGGTTCTAGCGAGTGTTGATGGGGGCGACAGGCAAAGTGGATGCTTGCGGAAAGACTGCCAGGACAGCCGGCAACTCCAAGCGAAAAGTACAGCCGCCTTCCGGTCGATTAAATCCCAGGATTGTTCCGCCATGTTCCTGCATGACCCCGTAACAAATACTGAGGCCGAGACCAGTGCCTTTGCCCACTGGTTTCGTGGTGTAGAACGGATCGAACACTTTGTCAGGATCCTGCATTCCCGGCCCAGTGTCAGAAAATTCCACGATTACGTTGCTTCGCTCGCGCAACGTGCGGATCATAAGAATGCCACCGCCGCCTATTTCCATGGCATCGACGGCGTTGCTAATCAAATGATAGAAAACTTGAAGCAACTGGTTGGGGTCGCCACGAACCGCGGGGAGCACGCTGCGGTTTTCCAGCTCAATGCGGATATTTTTCGCGCGCAGATCCAGATTTCGGAGCTGTACGGCGCCAGTGAGAACGGTGTTCAGGTCGAGCAACTGCTTTTCCGCGGGTACCTGGCGCGCGAAGCTAAGAAGATTGTTAACAAGATCTTTTGTGCGCCGGGCCTGGTCACGGATTTTTTCGCCCAGGGAATGCGCGCGTGTGTTTTGGAGATTTTCAACAGTCAGCACGTCCGCGTAACCCAAAATGGCAGTGAGCGGATTGTTTATTTCGTGCGCGGCGCCGGCGGCGAGCTGTCCGAGTGAGGCCAGTTTTTCGGACTGCACAAAGTGAGTTTGCAGACGTTTGACATTTTCGAGCGATTCCCACAGTTCGTGCACCAGGCTGGTGCGTTCCTGATAAACCAAATGCTGCCTGTAGAAAACCAGTGACGTTCCAACGAAGAGGGTGATCAAGGTTACGAGCAGTCGAAAGCGCTGAACGGCCGAAGGAGCGTCGCTGAGGAAAACATCCCATCCTGCCAGAACCAGGGCCGCGAGCACGCCGAGCATGGCCAGACGGACAGGCCATTGCGTGTTCCTGCGAGCGGGTGCAGGCGAGGCTTCGGGTTCAAAAGCTAAGTCATGAGCGACAATTCCGATGGTTCCAAGCCATACAAATGCGGCAAGGGCGGGCAGCCTGACCAGCGGGCTACTGTAAAAGGTCCGGTTAAACAGGGCAAACGCAGTCAGAATAAAGCCCACAATGTACAGCGAGGTCGCTCCGAAGAGGTGGCCGTAAATCTTTCGCCACGTACCACTGGAGCGAATGAACAAGAACCCAAAACCGATTACAACGACTAAATTTTCAATCATGTAGCTGCCAATGTCGTGCGATCTGAACAGGGTGATATTGGGCGAGATTGTCTTCCATGGCATGGCGGCAAAAATATAAACATAAAGCCAAAGAATCGAGAGGAGTATTAGATCGAGCAAACCGAAACGAAGCGTCTCACGCATTTTTCTGGCATGAGGCGCCAAAGCCAAGGCCGCCATGAACGGCACGGTATGGAGGAAAAAAAGAAGATCGATATAAAACGGAATATATCCGGTCAGGCCGACTACTAATTGTCCGTAACTGAGTACCAGAATGCCTGCAAGCCATAAAGTGCAGCCGAGGGCTAGAAGCATCCAAAAGGCATTACGACGCCGGTAAGGGGTGGCGGCGTTCCAGAGCAATGTGGTGTTGGCAAAAAGCGGGGTCAAACAAGCGAGGAGATAGCTCAGAGCCGTTTGCGTTGAACCGCGCGGCACGAACAGACTGACAACCGCGTAGCCACCAACAAAAAATAGCCAGGCTCCCCAGATAAGGACGGATAACCGAGAGGATTTCACTTAGATAACGCCCGAATTGAATTCTATCGTACGGTTACAGACACACGGCGGCGAAGTTCTGCAAAGCATTCTAATAAATAACTGGGCAGCGCGATCTCCGCCTGGAAAGCTCCGCGCGATGGATTTTGGCTTTCTGCCGGTGGTATGCTTCACCTTCCTTAAATTCTCTGTGTGAGGTTCACTTGATAGCAGAATTCCCGACGAGCCTATCGTAGAGCGAACTCTATTTGGTACAGAGAATTTTTCCGGGCTCCGCGAGTAAACCTCATCTCAAAAATGAGCCGAAATCCTAAGAGATGAATCCAATGGGAAGGCCGGAGGGCAGTTGTTAACGCTCTCTTCAATTCCCGACTGGATCGCACGGATCGATATCGTGATTCGATAAAACAAGCAATTCGGTAAAAGCTCAGCGATCGGAGACAAATATGAGTAGGGGACGCAAGATCGCAATTGGAGTGGTAGTGCTGGGAGCAGCCATCGCGGCTACAGTCATGGTGATTCGCTCGAGGCATGGCGCGGGAGGCCCTGTTGGAGGAACCCCTACGGTCGAAGTGGTGCAAGTGGAGCAGAAGGATGTCCCGATTTATGGCGAGTGGATTGGCACGCTCGACGGATTCGTAAATGCCGACGTCAGGGCGCAGGTCACGGGCTACCTACTGCGACAGGGATATCAGGAAGGCTCATTCGTCAAGCAGGGCCAACTGCTTTTTCAAATTGATCCGCGTCCTTTTCAGGCGGCGCTTGACCAAGCCGAAGGTCAGTTGGCGCAGGCCAAGGCCACGCTCGAGAACGCCCAGGCAGTCCAAGGCAGGACGCAGCTTGACGTCAACCGCTACACCCCTCTCGCGAAAGAAGAGGCCGCGAGCCAGCAGGATCTCGACAACGCCGTTCAGAATAACTTGGCTGCCAAGGCTACGGTGGCGACATCTGAGGCGGCAATCAAGACTGACGAGGCAGCGGTCGAAACAGCCAGGATCAATCTCGATTTCACTCGCCTCATTGCGCCGATCGACGGCATCGCCGGGCAGGCCCAGCTTCAGGTGGGTGCCTTGGTAAGCCCGAGCAGCGGAGTGGTGACTTCCGTTTCCACCGTGGACCCTATCAAGGTTTATTTCACCGTCAGTGAGAGCGAGTATCTCGATTGGAACAAACGGTTCCCGACGGAGACTAGCCGCCAAGCGGCGGACAAGAGTCTACGTCTTCAATTGATTTTGGCGGACGGTTCCACCTATCCGCGCGACGGTACTTTCTACTTCGCGGATCGCCAAGTGAATGTGGGCACGGGGGCAATTCGGATCGCCGGGCTATTTCCCAATCCGGGGAATATTCTGCGTCCCGGCGGCTACGGCAGAATTCGAACGGCCGTCCGAGTACAGAAGGACGCATTGCTGGTGCCGCAGCGTGCGGTTTCGGAGTTGCAAGGGGCTTATCAAGTGGCTGTTGTTGATGGGGAGAACAAGGTCAGCATACGGACGGTCAAGGTGGGCGAGCGTGTCGGCTCCTTGTGGATTATCGCTGACGGACTGAAGCCGGGAGAACGCGTGGTAGCCGAGGGAGTGCAGAAAGTGCGTCCCGGTGCGCAAGTAAACCCGAAGCCCTATGTGCCGGAAAGCGCGACGGCGCAGGCAAGGTAAAGGCCATGTCCAAATTCTTCATCAACCGCCCAATCGTCGCAATTGTGATTTCAATTGCTATGGTAATTCTCGGCATGATCACGATCATCAGCTTGCCTGTCGCCCAATTTCCGAACATTGCCCCGCCAGAGGTTCAAATTCAAGCAACCTACGTCGGAGCGGATGCGCTGACGCTGGAGCAATCAGTAGCCACGCCGATCGAACAGCAAATGAGCGGCGTGGACAACATGAACTACATGTATTCGTTGAACGCCACCGCCAATGGCGGCATGACCATGATCGTGGATTTCGATGTGAAGACAGATCCAAACACGGATCAAATTCTGGCACAGGCGAGAGAGACGCAGGCGGCTTCGCAACTTCCGGCCGATGTCACGAACTACGGAATCACGGTCCAGAAATCGGTGACATCACCACTGATGCTAATCACGTTGTACTCGCCTAACGGAACGTACAACGCTGACTTCCTCGCGAACTACGGCTACATCAATATTCACGATCCGTTGGCGCGTTCCAAGGGTGTCGGGAACGTGCAGATCTTCGGCGCCGGGCAATATGCGATGAGATTGTGGGTGAAGCCGGACCAATTGGGCAAGCTGGGCATCACCGTTACCGACATCATCAATGCGATCCAATCGCAGAATACCGTGAACCCCGCGGGACAGGTGGGTGGCGAGCCAGTGCCCAAAGGGCAAGAGTACACCTACGCGGTTCGCGCGCAAGGCCGATTGATTTCCGCCGATGATTTCGGACAGATCGTGGTCCGTGAGACGCCGGATGGCGGAGTAGTCCGTGTGAAGGATGTAGCGCGAGTGGAACTTGGATCGCAGGATTACTCGGTAATGGGCCGACTGAACGGCAAGCCGGGAGCGATCATCGCAGTTTACCAATTGCCGGGCTCGAATGCCGTGGACGCGGCTAACGGCGTGAAGAAGCTGATCGCCGGAATGAAGCAGACATTCCCGCAGGACATGGATTATGTGATTTCTCTGGATACCACGAAGGCAGTGACGTCCGGCATCAAGGAGATTGTCGAGACGCTGCTGATCGCGATCGTACTGGTGATCCTGGTGGTGTACATCTTCCTGCAAAGCTGGCGCGCCACACTGATTCCGATGTTGGCAGTGCCGGTGGCCTTGGTCGGGACATTCGTCTTTTTCCCGCTGTTCGGTTTTTCGATCAACACACTTTCTCTGTTGGGGCTGGTGCTGGCCATTGGATTGGTGGTGGACGACGCAATCGTGGTGGTGGAGGGCGTCGGGCGGCATATCGATGAGGGGCTCTCTCCCAAAGAAGCGGCCCTTAAAGCGATGGACGAGTTAACCGGGCCAGTGGTCGGAATCGCGTTGGTGCTTTCCGCCGTGTTCGTTCCAACCGCGTTTATTCCCGGAATCACCGGTCGTCTTTATCAGCAATTTGCGGTGACGATCGCCATTTCTGTGCTCCTTTCCGCTTTCAACGCGCTTACTCTGAGTCCGGCTCTGTCGGCGCTTTTGCTTCGGCCCAAGAAAGAGACCAAGGGACCGCTGGGAAGGCTTTTTGCTTGGTTCAACAGATCGTTCGAGAGCGCGACAGACGGTTATATACGGGTGTCCGGCGCGCTGATTCGTAAGAGTGCAATCGCACTCGTTCTACTGGTGGTATTCGCTGGGGGCGCGGCATTTTTTGGTTCACGCGTGCCATCAAGCTTCCTGCCCGACGAAGATCAAGGCTATCTTTTTGTCAACCTGCAACTCCCCAACGCAGCTTCACTGCAACGTACGGACGAAGCTGCGCGACAGGTAGAGAAAATCCTGGCAGATACTCCGGGTGTGAAGTACACCTCGAGCGTCATCGGCTTCAGCCTGTTGAGCTTTGTGCGAACCAGCTATAACGCGTTTTTCTTCGTCACGCTGGATGATTGGGATGCGCGGAAATCGAGGGCGGAACAATTTCAGGAGATCAAAACGCGGCTGAACCAGAAATTGAGCCAGATGCCGGAAGCAATCGCGTTTGACTTTTCACCGCCTGCGATTCCGGGAGTGGGAACTTCGGGAGGATTTACATTTGTTCTGGAGGACCGGGCCGGGAAGGAGGTGGAGTTTCTCACGCAGAATCTGAACACGTTCATGGCGGCGGTGCGTAAACGTCCCGAGATCGGTTTGCTGGGCACGACCTATCTGTCCAGCGTTCCCCAGCAGTTCGTGACGGTGGATCGCGACAAGGTGATCAAGCAGGGGGTGAGCATCAGCGACGTCTACAAGACCCTTCAAGCATTTATGGGCGGATATTTTATCAATTATTTCAACCGGTTCGGCCGGCAATGGCAGGTGTACATCGAGGCAGAAGGCGAATACCGAACGCGGGCGGAAAACGTGGGTCAGTTTTACGTCCGAAACAATAGGGGAGAAGATGTACCACTTTCCGCGCTGACAAAATTCGAGCCCCAAACCGGACCAGAATTCACCATGCGATTCAACGAATATCGCAGCGCTCAGATCTTCGGGAGCGCGGCGCCGGGCTACAGTTCCGCACAAGCGATGAAAGCGCTGGAAGAAGTGTTCGCTCAGACCATGCCTCGGGACATGGGCTACGACTACAAGGACATGTCGTTTCAGGAGAAACTGGCACAGCAAGGAGTTTCACCTACTGTGGTTTTTGCGTTTTCCCTGTTGTTCGTGTTTCTGATTCTGGCAGCGCTCTATGAAAGCTGGTCGCTGCCATTCAGCGTGCTACTCAGCACGCCGGTAGCGGTGTTCGGCGCGTTTGCAACGCTCTGGTTAAGGCGCACAATCGACGGATGGTTTTATCCGCCCTACATGGTGCAAATCGAAAGCGATGTGTATTCACAGATCGGTCTGGTAATGCTGATCGGACTAGCGGCGAAAAATGCAATTTTGATCGTGGAGTTCGCCAAAGACGAATACGAGCAAGGCAAACCGTTGGTGGACGCTGCACTGGCAGGCGCCCGTATCCGGCTCCGACCGATCTTAATGACGTCATTCGCGTTCATCCTAGGGAGCGTGCCTCTGTGGGTGGCCACGGGGGCCGGGTCTGTAGCGCGCCAGATCATCGGAACGACGGTCATTGGAGGAATGCTAGCGGCCAGCGCGATCGCCATATTTCTGGTTCCGGCGATTTTCTATCTGGTGGAGAAATGGTCGGGCGCCGGTAAGGAGCCGGCCCCCGGTGGAGTTCAACCAACGCCCGTGCCGGCCGGGGGAGACTGACATGGCCTCCCGATCGAATCGCACGACAGCCGCTTCAACGCCAATCATGACAAAGCTGCAACCAGTGATTTCACTGTGCTTGACGTCAGTTCTTGTTTCGAGTTTGGTTGGCGGATGCGCGGTCGGTCCGAACTACCATAAGCCTGCAGTACAAATTCCAAGCACGTATCACGATACGAATGACAACACGCCGGTCCAACCTCAAGCCGCCTCCTTCGCAGATTTGCCCTGGTGGCAAGTCTTCCAGGATCCGCAACTCCAGGAACTGATCCGTATAGCGCTGAAACAAAATTACGACTTGCTGCTAGCGACGGAGCGCATCAATGCCGCGCGCGCTCAGGTGGCAATTACGCGCTCGAGTCTCTTCCCTCAGGTACAAGGAGACGCCAATTTCACAGGCGGCAAGGAGCAATTTTTTCCGCTGAAAGCAAATTTATTGGAGCTGGCGGCTGACGCAACATTCCAGGTCGATTTATGGGGTCAGTTGAGACGCGCCACGCAAGCGGCCCGTGCCAGGCTGCTTGCGACAGAGGAAGCCCAACGCACTGTTACGCTGACACTCGTGAGCGATGTGGCAAGCGCATACTTCCTACTCCTTCAACTGGATCTTGAACTCCAAATCACGAGAGATACGGTAGAGACGCAGGAAGGATCGGTTAAGCTCACTTCGCTGCGACTGGATCACGGTGTCGCGACAAAGCTCGACGTACTTCAGGCACAGCAAGTGCTCGATACTGCCAACGCGCAGATTCCCGACCTGGAAAGACAGATTGGACAGGCGGAAGATGCGATACACATTTTGCTCGGCGATTACCCGGGACCGGTAAAGCGCGGACTCAAATTACCGGAACAATTTATTCCTCCGGATGTGCCGGCGGGACTGCCTTCCTCGCTGCTCGCCCGGCGCCCCGATATTCGCCAGGCTGAGCAGAACCTGATCGCTGCGAACGCTGAAATTGGCGTCGCCGAAGCAGCATTCTTCCCACAAATTTCACTCACCGGAGGGGGCGGCGGCGCATTTGGACGCAGCAGCGCTTTTTCGAGTTTGATGGGATCGCAGACGGCTATTTGGTCTTACGGCGCCAGTGTGACTCAACCAATTTTTACCGGCGGCGCCCTTCGCGGGAATCTTCATTTGACCGAATCGCAACACCAACAAGCTCTGCTGTCTTACAAACAGGCCATCCAGCACGCCTTCGGAGATGTGTCGGACGCATTGATCGGATACCAGAAACTGCACGAAGTTCGGGTGCAACAGCAGCAACTGGTAGCGGATCTGGCAGAGTCAGTGAGGCTTTCTGTAATGCGCTATCGCGGAGGCACTACCACCTACCTGGAAGTGCTGGACGGCCAGCGGTCGCTCTATTCTGCAGAGCTCACCCTGGCGCAGGCGCGAGGGAGTGAATACGAAAGTCTCGTGCAGCTTTATCGAAGTCTTGGTGGAGGTTGGCAGAAGTAAGCTGACGGACCAATCGATTAATCTGACGCTGCGGAAGCATTGGCAGGTTGAGACGCCGACACTTCACGAGCGAGTGTCCGCCGGAAAACTAGAAAATCGAGAAACTGTTGCATGCCGGCGCTGGATTTTGTGGATAAGGTGATTACCGGCATATCAGGACGCACCGCTTGAATATTGCGGTTCGCGGTTAGGGCGTCGAATTCCACGGCTTCGGCCAAGTCGGCTTTCGTGATTACGGCAACATCCGCGCTATTGAAAATCGTAGGGTATTTTAGAGGCTTGTCCTCACCTTCTGTAACTGACAGTAGAACGAGCCGGAGATACTCGCCAAGATCGTAGGATGAAGGGCATACAAGATTGCCGACATTTTCGATGAACAGGAAGTCTAGTTCGTCGAGTTTCCAACCTTCCAGCGAGCGCTCGACCATTGCGGCCTCTAGGTGACATACGGTTCCAGTGATGATCTGTTTCACGGGAACCTGGCTGCGAGCGAGACGCGCGGCATCGTTTTCCGTGGCAAGGTCTCCGACCAGTGCTGCTACGCGAAATTGCCGGCGAAGCAAGGTGAGCGTCTTCTCCAAGAGAGCAGTTTTCCCCGCACCGGGACTGGACACGAGACTCACGACAAAAACTCCCGCTTCGCGAAATCGCTCGCGAAGCGCGCGGGCCACAATATCGTTTTGCTTGAATACGTTTTCTCTCACTTCTATGATGCGAGTCTTTGAGTTCACTCCTCCACCTCTAGGCCAACGACCAGCAGCTCTTTCCCCTGCACGACCTCACCCGTCGGAGTGCCACAGACGGAGCAGCAGAACATTTGTGTTGAATGGACCGGGAGCTGCGCGTCACATTTTCGGCAAAAAATCAGAACTGGAACTTCCTCGACCTGCAGCCGAGAGCCTTGCAATGGCGTATCCTCACAAGCCATTTCGTAGGACGAAAGTAGCGCCTCCTTTACGACACCTGAGAGAAGTCCCAGACGAAGGTGCACAGCCTTAATTTGCACACCGCCTCTGCGGTCTGACTCTTCCTGAGCCAGTTCAACAATGCTCATCGCAATAGAAAGTTCGTGCACGATTACCTTATGAAGAAATCTCCGGTTTTGCATTTACCGTATCGAATCGGCCGAACGATGCAAGAGCCGCTTGTCCCAGGCTGATCCCACCGTCGTTTGCTGGAACGGAGAGGTTGGTCCAGATTTGAAGACCAGTGGGATCCAGGAACGATTTCAAATCCTCCAGGAGCAGTTCATTCTGAAAAACGCCGCCAGAAAAGACGATCGTATCCAAATTGTTTGCAACGCAAAGTTCGGTGACCGCATTAAAAAGTCCTTGTGCTATTCCCCGCTGAAATGCTCGCGCGCATTCGCTCACTGGGCGCCCTAGAAATCGATCACGCGCTAAATTTAGCAGCAACGGGCGAAAGTCGAACTCTCCATCAACGAAAGGAAATGAGTAAGGTTCAGTAACTTGAGCGCTGCGCGCGAGTTGCTCAAGCCACATTGCGGCTTGTCCCTCGAAAGTGGTTTCACGAGTGAATCCGAGCAGTGCTGCTGCCGCGTCAAAGAGGCGGCCAACGGAACTTGTCGTAAAGGTGCGCACTTTACTGCGGACTAAGTTCGTGGCGATTCGATAGCGTTCCGGAAAGTCGAAGGGAGCCGCTGCTAGATCGGGTAAATCATCAATTTGAGTGAGGAAACCTGCGGCCGCTTGAACGGGATGATGCGCCGCTGCATCACCACCGGCGAGAAGCGCGGGACGAAGATGAGCAATGCGTTCAAAACCTTCGCAAATGCTGCCGATAAAAATTTCACCGCCCCAAATGCTGCCATCGTTTCCGTAACCGGTACCGTCAAAGCTAACGCCAAGAACCCGCTTGTTCCATTCGCCGCGCTCAGCAAGCACAGAGGCTATGTGTGCGCGGTGATGTTGCACGCTGTGCTTCTCAGGCGAACAAAGAGCTTCCGCATATGCGGTGGACGCGTATTGGGGGTGGCAATCGTGCACTACCAGCAATTCATCCCAGCGAACTTCGTACATCGAGATCAAGTCGTCGATCGTTTGTTGAAATGACTGATGCGACTGGAAGTGCTCCAGGTCTCCAATGTGCTGACTCACGAATGCTTGTCCCTCGACCACGAGCGTAATCGTATTTTTTAAATCTGCGCCCACGGCGAGGATTGGCCGCTTAGAAGGAAAAACAGTTACAGCGCTTGGCGCATAGCCACGAGCTCGACGAAGGACTGCGTGGCCGAAAACTCCGGCGCGGGCTATCGAATCATCCACGCGCCGCGCGATAGGACGTTCTCCAATTAAGAAGGCGTCGGCAATATTGGAGAGTTTATCGATGGCCTCGGCGTCTTCATAAGCAATGGGCTCGCTCGAGCGATTCGCGCTTGTCATCACCAAGGCATCCGGCGCGCCTGCAGCGAAAAGCGAATGATGAAGCGGCGTGTAGGGCAACATCACACCGAGTTCGTGATTGTCGGGGGCCACGCCCGGAAGTTCGGCTTTTGCGGGCGCGATTACAATGGGCCGTGCGGTCGATGTTAAAAGCGCTTCCGCGTCAGTCGAGATTTGGATAAGTTCTCGGGCGGCTTGCAAATCTTTCGCCATCAAAGCAAACGGTTTCTCTTTGCGATATTTTCGATTTCGCAGCGATTGCACAGCATCGGCGTTTCGAGCATCGCAAGCGAGGTGATATCCGCCCAGGCCCTTGACTGCAAGAATTTTGCCGGCTTGGAGCATCTCCGCTGCTCTGAGGATGCTTGGCTCGTTGCCGCGAATTTCTTCTTCGCCCGCTTGTAGGTAATATTCGGGGCCGCACGCTGGACAAGCAACAGGTTGGGCATGAAAACGCCGATTGCCGGGATCGTTGTATTCGCTGGCGCAATATTCATCGAGCAACCAAGCTTTCATCGTCGTATTCGCGCGGTCATACGGCAGACCGAGGATTACGGTGTATCGCGGCCCGCAGTTCGTGCAATTAATATAAGGATAGAAATAACGCCTGTCGGAAGGATCAAATAGTTCGCGAAGGCAATCGTCGCAAACAGGCAGGTCCGGGGAGATTCGAACGGATGGTTGCTGCTTTCTCTCACTTTCCCGAATTGTAAATTCGTAGCATCCGACGGGTTTCGTAGCATGGATTTCAATCTCTGTGATGTCCGCTGCCGAGGGCGGTTCAGTCCTTAGGGCCTGAATAAACCTTTGTAGTCCTCGGTCTGCACCTTCCAGAAAAATCTCAACGCCTTCTTCTCCATTCAGCACCCACCCTGCCAGCGTATTTGCATGAGCCAATCGAAACACGAAGGGACGAAATCCTACGCCCTGCACCACACCACGAACTTTGATTGAACAAGCGCTCGGCATTCAGATTAATCCAGTCAGACGATGCAGCCGCGTCCTTGCCAGCCGATTTGAATCACTTTGTCGCCATCCACGAGAACGGGAACCGTGCGTTGTCCGTTTGCGAGAGAGCGCATTCGATCGCGAGCGGCGGGATCGGCTTCCACGTCGAATTCGACGAACTCAGTTCCTTTCCATTCGAGCCACTCGCGCATTTCCTGCGTGTATTGGCAGCTCTTTGTTCCGTAAAGTTCAAGAATCGCCACAGCCTAAAACCTCCAGACCTTCCCGTATGACGTGATAAATCGAGGCTTGAATTTCCTGAATGCGTGGAATGTAATCGCAATGAACGATCAGCGGGTGGTCGGCCAATCCTCGCCGGTTAATTTCTCCGCCGTCGTAGCCAAGTAAAGCCACCGTCAACAGATTGCGTTTTCTGGCCTCTTCGAGCGGCATGATCAGGTTTCTGGACCCGCCGCTGGTGGAAATTGCGATTGCGACATCGTTCGGTTGGGCCTGCGCGATCATCTGGCGAAGAAAAATCACTTCCGTGCCGACATCATTTGCGATTGCTGTGATGTTTGCCGGCTCGAGCGCGAGCGAAACGGCCGGAATCGGCTTCCATCCTGCTGGCGGCGAAACGCAGTCGATGGCCCAATCGTTCGCATCGGTGGCCGAACCACCATTTCCAAAGATAATCAGCTTGCCGCCGCGCCGGACGCATTCTGCGATCGCAGAAGTAGCATTGCTGATCTGTTCTGCTTCCTCAGCTGCAACTTGTGCACGCAGCTTCGAGTCATCGGCGACCTTCATTTGGATGGAATTGGACACTTTGGCGATCACGTCCCCGGAAGGTTGTTTCTCGCGTCCAAGAAAAGGGTAGAGAAATTCGGCTTGGCCTACATCGTACCCCAATTCGCGGCGTTCGAAGAAAACGTGAACCGTCTCCCAAAGTGTGTGATAGAGGACCTCCACCAATTCCTGTTGAATGAATGGATCCGTATTTGCGGGCGGAATCGCATAAGAACCTTCAAGCCCCGGAAAAGCAAAGGTCATTGTTTTGCGCGTGCCTGCGGCATCCAGCGCGGCCCAAACTTCAGGATCCCCTTCCGGTGGACCAAATCCCATCACGATATCTTCGGGACGAGCAATTGCTTCAAGCCACGGCCGGAACAAGATCGAGAGATCTAGAGCGGGGAGAGCGCGTTTCCCCACGATAACGGGATGAACGAACTCAACAGAAACGTGTTGCGCGTCTGTTGCGTACGGGCCTTGCCCAAATGCAAGCAAGCGACCGCCGCGAAGGAAGCGTTCAGACATTTCGCGGCATGACTCAGCAAGGCGATTCGCTTCTCGTGCGAAGAAAGATTCTAAGATCTGGTTTCGCGCCAGGAGGCGCTGTTCGATTTGAGAGGCGAGTTGGCAATCGGTGGCCATTTTGTCGTTGCTTTACATCTAGCAGATACGCGGCAGTGGATCGCCGACCAACATATCGACGATTCGGCTGCCGCCATACAGGGTCATCACGAGTACCGAGCCAGCAGGTTGTTCGCGAATTTCTCCGACGATGCGCGCTTCTTCGCCGCCGGGGGTTGCTTGCAGCGCCTTCAGCGCGGCGTCGGCAAATTCAGCGGAGACGACGGCGAGGAACTGCCCTTCGTTAGCAATATGAAGCGCATCCAATCCCAGCAATTCACAAGCTCCGCGCACCGCGTCGTGCACCGGAATTTTGTCCTCAAAAAGAACGATTCCTAATCCGCAATCTCTTGCGAGCTCGTTGAGAGATGTAGCAGCGCCTCCGCGCGTGGGATCGCGCATCCAGCGAACGCATGGCCCTGCAGCTTTCACTAAAGCATCCACCAGAGGAAACACGGATCGCGTGTCGGACCGGAGATTGCCTTCCATGTCGAGTTCACCGCGAGCCAGCAAAATCGTGATGCCGTGATCGCCGATCGGGCCCGAGAGCAAAATTTTATCGCCGGGGCGCACAGACTGCGGATTGATCTCAACGCCGGGCAACAGAGTGCCGAGCCCCGTCGTGCTTACATACATGCCGTCTGCTTTGCCGTGCTCAACGACTTTAGTATCTCCACCGGCTATTCTCACTCCGGCTTTTTGAGCGGCGTTGGCGATCGCTTGGATTTCGGCTTGGAGTACGTCGGTGCGCAATCCGGCCTCCAGGATTAACCCGACGACGATTGCTTCCGGTCTGGCGCCAGAAACCGACAAATCATTCACGGTTCCATTGACTGCCAGTTCGCCGATTGAACCGCCAGGGAACACCAGCGGCTTCACTACAAAGCTATCTGTGGTTACGGCCATCTGCGCACCGTTAATACTTAAGTGCGCGGCATCGCCCAGCGGATCCGTGGATGCACCGAAAAAGAGAGGAGCGAAAAGACCTTCGACGAGACGCCGGCTGGCTTTTCCGCCCGCGCCGTGCGCCATTTCAATTTGAGGTTCGCGAAAGCGGATCTTTGGATCAGAGATATCGAGCTTGACTCCGCTACTCACGCTGCCGAGCCGATGCTCGTCACCAGAGCGGCCTTCCGATGTTCGTAATTGTAGTAAGCGGCGCATGATCCTTCCGACGACACCATCAGCGCTCCCACCGGATTTTCCGGCGTGCATTCTTTTCCGAATAACTTGCATTGTGCGGGTTTGAGGACACCCTTCAACACTTCTCCGCACTGCGCGGCCTTTGGATCGGTAACGCGAATTCCCGGAATGTGGAAGCGCTGCTCGGAGTCCCATTCAGCATATTCATCCCGAATGCGAAGCGCCGACTGAGAGATGAAGCCCAGGCCGCGCCATTCGAAATACGGACGAAGCTGGAATGTTTCGGCCATAGCGCGCAACGCGGCGCGATTCCCTTCCCAGGGAACTACGCGTTTGTATTGATTTTCAACTTTCGCTTCGCCTTTTTGAAGCTGGATTAGAAGCATCACGATTGATTGAAGTAGATCGAGGGGCTCAAAGCCGCATACAACGATCGGTTTGCGTTCGTTTTTCGCGATCCACTCATAAGGCCTGCAGCCAATTACGGTGGAAACGTGGCCGGGGCCGATGAAGCCGTCCAGCCGCATATCCGGAGAGTCAAGGATTGCGCGGATGGCGGGAATAATCGTGACGTGATTGCAAAAGACCGAAAAATTGTGCAAGCCTTCGGATTTTGCACGCATCAAGGTCAAAGCGGTAGAAGGAGCGGTGGTTTCAAATCCGATCGCGAAGAACAGCACGTGCTTCTGCGGATTCATTTTCGCCAGTTTAATTGCATCCGAGGGGGAATATACGATACGCACGTCCATGCCCCGGGCTTTGTGTTCCAGGGGGCTGCCGTTTGTTCCGGGAACCCTCATCATGTCGCCAAAGGCGGCGAAAATCACATTGGGGTCAGCTGAAATCGACAAAGCATCGTCGATGCGTCCCATGGGAAGAACGCAAACTGGACAACCGGGCCCGTGAATTAATTCGATATTCGGCGGCAAGACATCTTTCAATCCAAAACGATATATGGCGTGAGTGTGGCCGCCGCAAACTTCCATAAGCCGGTAATGCCTGTTGGGATCGGCTAGACGCTTAATTTCTTCCGCAGCCCTGGTAATGAGTTCTGGATCGCGAAATTCATCGACGTATTTCATTTTCGCTCCCCGAATTGGTTACGATGCCTGTTTATCCTCTAAGTCTTCTAACCCATACCCGCGAACTTCTTGTGCCGCGGCCTCGCACTCTCCAAGCATTTCAAGAGTTCGCATCTGGTCGATCGCGTCCACTTCGCTAATTTTGCTCATGGCGAATCCAACGTGAATCAGAACCCAATCGCCGGAGACTGGCATGTCGTCCTGCAGTAGGCCGAGATCAACCTTTCGCCGCATTCCTACAACGTCAACAAGAGCGCTATTCGGATTGTCGGATGCGATCTCGACGATTTTTCCTGGTATAGCTAAACACATATGGCATCCTCCCGGCGTATCTCCAATTTCGTTGTCAGCGCTCATTGCATTCATCCCCATTGCTACACGCTGTTTTTATTTGCAAATTTTCTTTACTGCGGCCCTTCACCATTCTGAATTTTCGATACTAAAGACTCGACCACCCTCGCTGCCTCGTCCACCATAGCCGCGACCGGCTCGCTAAGACCCATTTGGCCTTCTTCCGGACCCAGCGTCAGCGGTTCGCAGCCAACAAGCAAAATGCGGCCTAAGCTTCCGCCACCCATTGATTTCGCCATGCGAATCACATTCATAGGGTTCATGCTATGAGCATCAACCGACGGTTGAGTTGCCTCTTGAGAATCAGGCAAATTCAGATCGGGCTCGATCACATAAAGGCTTCCGGGCTCTCCACCGCGCGGACACGCATCCACTAGAATCGTGAAATCGGAACCATCGAGCAACGCATATGCCAGGTCAAAGCCCCGTATACCAAAATCTATGGCCTTAACACCATCCGGTAATTCCCGACGCGCCAGGCGTTGCACGACTTCCACACCGAAAGCATCGTCACCGAGAAAAATGTTCCCGATGCCTGCGATCAAAATGCTGGGAGTTTTCGCTTTTGTGTTCTGTTCCGCTTCGTCCATCGGAAGCGGCTCGACTTCTTCGGGATCGAAGAAGAAGCGATGTCCCGGCTGCCGCATGAGCCCTATGTCTCTGCCCGGGTCATCATCGGCAACCACGCAGACATGAAATTTACCCTCATAGTCCTGCTCGATGGATTCGATCATCGCCGTTTTTCCAGCAAGAGCGATATCCATCACGTCGCCGCGCTTGCCGGGATTCAAGCGCACGCGATCACCTGGTTTTACTTCAACACCCGCGATGTTCAAACTGCCCGCGGGAGCTTTATCTTCCAGGAGTCGCCACTCCCATTCGTTCATTGCTTTCCCTCGTCCGCTTGACGCAGGCCCCGCAATACTCCGTGGAGTTTCATGAAATGTTCCACGGGCATCGATTCCGTGCGTTCCAGGATTTGGCGCGAGCGTTCGTCGGCGTGACGCATTTCCTGTTTTTCGTTTTCCGATAAAGTGAGAATGCGCAGAGCGAGAATTTCGTCTATCTCCGTGCCGTCGAAAAGGTCACCTGGGCTCTCCGGCGCAATTTGCGGATAGTCGTAAAGAATGATTGGCGACGAAAGCATGCCGTCTCGTTGTCCTGCTTCGCCCGCCAATACAGGCCAAGTCCCTACGTTTTTGCACGCCGCGACAATTTCTTTAAGCGAAGCGGGAGGATCGATGAGCGAAACGAATTCGCCTCCGTCGATACTCAAAATAGTGTGGGCAGAGAGCAGAGATTGTTTGAGCGCTAAATCGCGGTTCGCGATAGTCTCGCGCGAGGCGTCCTGATTTTTGATTGCCGTGGCGTTTGAGACGCGTACCGTGATTTTATGCAGTCCGTTGCTCAGCGAATCGGCAATCACATCCAGTTCAGCCGCAAGGGGTTCTTTCGTCCGCACAATAATTCCAACGATACGACCATTAATGCTGCTGCGAACAGGTTCAACTTCACGACCGCCCGGGAAATTATGGACTGACGAATCATGCGAGAAATGGCCATCAGAGAGAGAAATCGGCGGAAGCACGATTTCGCATTCAACGGCTTCTTGCCAGGTTTGAAGAATCCGTCCCTCCACTTCGAGCGATCCAACGATACGAAAGTCCGGTTCTTCCCCTCCGTTGAGATCGGCCGGCCAATTATCAACCGGAGTATCAAGTTCACCAATCGTCCGAGCGATCGCCTGCAGAAAGCGAACTTTGATACTGAGTTTTGCCGATGAGCTGCCGGTTACAATGCATTCCGTCTGCATGAACCAACTGTCGGCGCCCCTCTGCATTTCGCTGTAAGCCCTGGGATATACAACACCGAAATTCCATCGCTGGCGGTTCTTCACCGAAGACGGCCGGTAGGGATACAGCATGTAACCCTCGTAGAGGACAGCGTTCGCGATGTCTTCCACAAGTTTCGCGTTCACAGTTGCACCGTTTCTTCGGTTCCCGCCAGCACTCGCTCGACAACTTGTTCCCAGGTCGGAATTCCGTGGCGGACTTTATATTGATAAAGACGGTCGAACACATCGCGCCGCAAGTGAAGCCAGGCGTTGTTGGGATAATAATGATCGATCACGTCTTTCCATATTTTCAGAGGCAGCTTAAATTTTGCTTCCTTTTCCCACGAAATCGGCGACACCTGAAGGCGATCATCTTCGCCCGGATAAAAGACCGTGCCGCTGAAGAGAAAATTGAGCGGCAAGTCACCCTCTGAGAGTCCGTGAAAGTATTTAGTCGCAGCTACATTAAAATCGAAAGTGCAGGGAACCGGCAGATCGACGACCGTCTCTTTCGCGAATGGCGGAACTACCATGATGGCGTGCGTCCACAACAGATTGCGCAAAGTTTGGCCCCAACGATCCGGCTCGCCGAACAGATCTTGAAGTTTTGCCTGTTCCACCGGGCTGTAGTGGCGGCGGGTTACTTCCAGTTGGATTTGGGCGCGGAGAACCACCGCGTGAATCGCCTCTTCGTCGCCGTTATTGGACACGCGTAGCCTGAACGAAAGCAAAGGCGCCGCGGCGTATTGCACCGCTTGCGCATCTTCCACTTTAAAATTCAGGTCAGGCATTCGCTTCCTCACTCGCTATTTCCGCTCTTTCCTTCAGGCTGGAAAAGAATTTAGTCACTTCGCGCCAGACTTCCGTCCCGCCCGAAAGACCATGCCAATTAAGCCGGATCAGCCCGACGAGCTTGTAGCACTCGTCAATTGGGACGATATAGTATTGCGCGGCAACGCCTCGCGCCGCCCCGACGCGATTTACCAGGAGGGCTTCGACTTCCGGCTGTATTTCACGAAGGGCAGGATTATCCCGTTCGATGTCTTCCCAAGTCTCAAATGAGAGCAACGACTCAGTAGCGCCTGCCGGACCGGGATAAAATGCCGATACTTTTCCTTCCGCGCCTCTGAAAAAAAATGCCATTTCAATGGGAACCATCAAACCATCCCATTGCGCATCCGTCATTTTGAATCGCGGAAGGAACTGGATGCGACGAGGCACGCGTTTGTATTTCGTGGCGCTTTGATTGCTGAAAAGAATCGTGCAGGCATCACAAGCACACACTATTTTCCGGGCAGCAGGATCGATTAAGTGTTGATGTTCAGAAGACAATTCGGCACTGCACAGTTCGCAGCATTCAACCGTTGGACGTTTTCTTGCAAACTGGCGCAGCGCACTAAAAGGGTGATCCTTTCGCGCGACCAGTGAAAGTGGCGAACTCACATTTCGCTCCCATGAGCTCTCGAAAGCGGCAGCGCTACTCGCACCCGGCCGTTTTCCTTTAACAACGGAACCGGCTCGAGATGAATGGTATCCAGATCTACACCACGCCCGGCGTGCACCACGTCGTAGTGTTGGCTGCAAATGGGACACGCGAGAACGTTTCCCTGCAAGCCACCGCCTGCAAGCGGCTGGCCGCATCCCGGGCAAGTATTGTTGTACGCATACAAGGTTTCTTCGAGCCGGCAGAAAAGAATGTCGCGCCCGGCGATCTGTTCTGTTCGCAGCACGCCAGTGGGAATAGCGTCGAGGCCAAGCACGTCTTCCCATCCAACTTCACCGCGCGCAGCCTCCGTTGCGTGAGTCTTACTATTGCCTTCGAGAGTTGATAGAGGCACAAACCCGCCCGCAGGCGGCTGCTCCTGAATGGAACCTTCCACTATTATTGCCGTCACGTCCGGCGCTGCATCGTAAATCGCTTCTTCAACGGCAAGTTTGAGCGTGGCAGACGATGAAGGACATCCGTGACAGCTACCTTCCAGACGCAAGGTGACCGCACCTGAATCATCTACGGCGACGAGATTCACATTTCCGCCGTGCGATTTCAGATACGGTCGTGTCTTTTCAAGCGCCTGTGACACACGGGTTTCAAGAGCGTCAGGATGAAGCCCATAGAGCAGAAGCAAGCTTCGAACGAGTTCGTCGCGCCCAAGCGTTTCGATAACAGATGGCCCCGACTCCCGCGAGTCGTGAACAATTTCGAGCATTCGCTCCAGGCCCGCACCGTGAAACTCCATGAGCGACTGCACGAGCTCTTTCGCAGTTGCCTTGAGTGCCGGGTCCTTCACTTGTTCGATCCGCTGAACCAACGATTCAATTGATTTTAGGCGGTTCTGAACTTCGTTTGATGTGGGCATGGGCGCCTTTTCCCTGGGTCGATCAAAGACACAACAACAATCGACACGTCCCGGAATGCTGAACTCGCGGGCGCGTCTGCCTCAGACCGCAGGGTTCTCTTACGGCTGCAGACCAAACATCGGCGAATGGTGAGTCTCTAGAACCTTGCCATTGCCGAGGTACATATGTACGCCGCACGGCAAGCAGGGATCGAAACTGCGAACGGCGCGCATGATGTCGATACCTTTGAACTTGTCGGGGCCATTCTCTTCGAAGATCGGCGTGTTCTGAACCGCATCTTCGTACGGCCCCGGCGTTCCATAGATATCCCTGGGATTTGCGTTCCAAGGTGTGGGCGGATACGGGTGGTAGTTGGCGATCTTGTGATCTCTGATCACCACGTGGTGAGAGAGTACGCCGCGGACGGCTTCGTGAAACCCGCATCCGATGGCGCTTTCGGGAACTTTAAAGTCGGTCCAAGTTTTCGTCCGGCCGGCATGCAATTCTTCCAGCGCCTTTTCCACGAAATACAGCGCGGCAGCGGCAGAGTAGGCTTGGAAGTAAGTGCGCGCGCGATCGCGTTCGATTGCGTTGCTCCACTTTGGAATCTTCCACTCGAATTCCACTTCAGGGAGCGACGTAGTTTTCGGCAAATATATTTTCACGCTGTGGCCGGTAGCCTTGATGTAACCGATGTCCACGATGCCCGCAAGAGCTGTAGCCCAGAATCGAGCGATCGGTCCGCCTCCCGTATCCAGGGCGAGGTGGTCTCCGGTGCGCTTGTCGAGCCAGCGCGGCGACATCACCCACGTGTACTTGCCGCCGAAATCGCGTTTCTGTGGACGCGGGATCGTCGTCTGGTTCCAGGGATGATTTTGATCTACCGGATTCCCTAGCGGATCCGTCTTCACGAATGTTTCGGAATTTTTCCAATCGTCGTAATAGGAGCTGCCCAACAGAATGCGGATATTCAGGTTGATGTCCACCAAATTGGTGGTCACTAGCTTGCCGTCCACGACCACACCGGGCGTGACGTACATCGCCTTACCCCATTTATCCATGTTCTTGTAGGTGTAATCGCAAACATCTGGGTTCTGGAACGAACCCCAACATCCGAGCAGGATGCGGCGCTGGCCTACTTGTTCGTAACCAGGCAGCGCTTCGTAGAAGAAGTCGAACAAGTCGTCGTGTAACGGCACAACTTTCTTCATGAACTCGACGTACTTCATTAGGCGGACCAAGTAATCGGTGAAGAGCTGAATAGTGGGCACAGTGCCTACGCCGCCGGGATAAAGAGTCGAAGGATGTACGTGCCGGCCTTCCATCAAGCAGAACATCTCTCGCGTCATGCGGCTTACTTGCAAAGTCTCGCGATAGAACGAACCAGTAAACGGGTTCAAAGCTCGCATGATGTCGGCAATGGTTCGAAACCCGTGCAGATTTGAGTGCGGAGACATTGTAGTCTCAGCCTTGGCCAAAACCTTTGGATTGGTCTCCTTCACCATCTGCTCGCAGAAATCCACGCCGACCAGATTGTCCTGAAAGATGTTGTGATCGAACATATACTCGGCAGCCTCGCCGAGATTTACGATCCACTCAGCGATGTTGGGAGGACGAATTCCGAAGGCCATATTCTGTGCGTAAGTGGCGCAGGTGGCGTGATTATCGCCGCAAATCCCGCAAATTCGGCTGGTGATGAAATGGGCATCGCGCGGGTCTTTGCCCTTCATAAAAATGCTGTAACCTCGGAAAATCGACGACGTGCTATGGCACTCCGCCACGTGCCGGTTTTCAAAATCGATCTTCGTGAAAATTCCCAGGCTTCCTACGATCCTTGTGATCGGATCCCAGTTCATTTCCACCAAATTTCGGGACTTCGTCGCGGTTTCCTTATTTATTCCCGTAATCGTCGCCATTCGTAAGCTCCTTTAATCCTTTGGCCGTTCAACTTCTTAATAAGACCGCGGCTGATAACCCGTGGTGAGTTTGTTGCCTGGGTGCCGCCACTTCGGTTCCTTATTCACCGTATTATTTGTGATCGAGCGCAAAGCTCGTATCGTGCGGCCGTAAATGCCGATGGTTCCCGCGGAAATGTGCGATCCCGGAGGCGCATCCATGAACGGCATGAACTTGTCAGGGAAACCCGGCATGGTGCATCCGATGCAGATTCCACCGACGTTAGGACAGCCGCCTATTCCAGCCATCCATCCTCGCTTGGGAACGTTGCAGTTGACCACCGGACCCCAGCAGCCCAATTTCACGATGCACTTCGGAGAGCCGTACTCCTCCGCAAAATCCCCTTGCTCGTAGTAGCCGGCACGATCGCAGCCTTCGTGGACGGTCTTGCCGAAAAGCCATGTTGGGCGAAGCTGGTCGTCGAGCGGAATCATTGGGGCCAGACCTGCTACCTGATAAAGAAGGTACAGCAGCGTTTCCATGAAATTGTCCGGCTGAACTGGGCATCCCGGAACATTTACTATCGGCAGCCCAGCTCCGGATTTCCAACCCCAGCCAAGGTAATCAGCCAACCCCATCGCACCCGTTGGATTGCCAGCCATTGCATGAATCCCGCCATATGTCGCGCAGGTACCGCACGCCACCACGGCCAATGCCTTGGGCGCCAGTCTATCAATCCAATCGTTCGTCTTAATCGGTTGACCCGTTTTCGAATCAGTCCCTAAAGCCGCCCAATATCCTTCGCTCTTAATTCTTTCATTTGGGATTGAGCCCTCGACCACGAGCACAAATGGGTTCAGCTTGCCTTCGGCGGCCTGGTACCAAAACTTCATGAATTCGTCGCCGTTTTCGTAAGCGAGTACGGGATTGTGCAAATGAACTTTGGGCAGTCCCGGAATCGCCCCTAGTATTACGTCTTCAATACTCGGCTGGGTGGCGGCCGTGATGGAAACAGAATCGCCGTCGCACCCGAGACCAGACGTCATCCAAACTATGTGGATGTCGGAAACAGGTGAAGCTCTCTGAGTTTTATGACCGTAAGGAACCGCTTCTGCCATGTCGATTCTCCTTCCCAGCCTCAAGATTATTGCGAATAAGCGTGCCGATCTAAGTAGAAATGCAAACCCTGAAGATAAAATGCGCGGACTTCAAGCTTTGCAAACGAGGAATACAACTTACCGAAATGGGTCTCAAGCGGGCGGTTGCTAATTTATAGATAGGGAATTTTCTACGCGTACCATAGGGGATTCCCCTAGATGCTAAGCATCTGATCTCAAGATAGTTGGGGAATTTTCACGGGCAGAGAACAAGAAGAAATTCGTGAGCATCCCATGGTCAAGGCTGCAGCTATAAGTAACAATAAAATTACTTATCGTTTACGGAAGATTCAATTGCATGTTGCACGAGTTCACGGGCGTTGCGAAGTGATAACTTTTCTTTAATGTGAGCTTGGTAGGACTCCACGGTCTTGGTACTGACGTGTAACTCGTCTGCGATCTGCCGTGTTCCGTGTCCTGCGCCAATCAAGCGGTAAACTTCCAGTTCCCGGTCGCTTAATTTTGCAAGCGGATCTCTGGGTGGCAGGGCGCCATGTACAAATTGCTGAAGCATTCGTTTGGTCAAACGCTCGCTTAAGTAAATATCTCCGCGGAGAATTTGGCGAATTGCAGTAAGCACTTTCTCAGTCGCTTCCTGCTTCATGATGTAGCCATTCGCACCCGCGCGCAGCGCTCGCTCCGCATAGGCCAATTCGTCATGCATCGACAGAATGAGCACGGGCATACTCGGATACTTTGAACGCAGCGTTTTCAGAAGTTCAAGACCGTCGGGGCCATCCAGGGAAATGTCTAATACAACAAAATCCGGCATCAAGTCTGGAATTGCCTGCAAGGCCGATGCCGCTCCATCCGCTTGACCGCAAACCATAAGGTCGGGCTCTCGCTCGACGAACAGGGCCAACCCCTGCCGGACGATGGGATGATCATCAATCAGAAATACTTTGCATTTCGGTGCCAACGAAGCAGCTCGGCTCCCATTCATTGCGTCTATCCTCGATTACTGAGCGGAAACAGGCATGCCACCGTAGTGCCGCCCGCGAAATTCTTCCGGACGTCGAGCGAACCCCCCACCATGTTCGCGCGATAGCTCATGATATTCAAACCCATGCCGGTGTGATTCGCAGGTATCTCCGATATTCCGGCGCCGTCATCCTGAACGGCCAGCGTTCCTTCTCCGTTCTCAGCGGACAAGCCAATAACCACATGACTTGGATGTCCGTGCTTGATCGCGTTATTCACTGCTTCTCGCGCGATGTGGTAGAGATGGGTCGCAACGCTTACGTCGTAAACCAAAACCGAAGCGCGGCATTCGAAACGGCAAGTAATCTTAAACAGATCTTGCATCTCCTCTGCGTAACGAGTCAGCGCCGACATCAAACCATGAGCGTCCGACACCACAGGCAGAAGTCCCCTGGAAAGCTCTCGCGTCTTGTTAATTGCTTCATTTACCAAATTTACGATCTTCGCAGCGTCGCTCGATTCCGGCAGCGATTTGTCGCAAAGTTTGCTCTCCAAGACTTTGCTCATAAAAGCAATGCCGGTTAAATGCTGGCCCAAACCGTCGTGCAGGTCTTCGCCAATTCGACGTTGCTCGCGCGCGCTTACTTCTAGAATTCCTTTTTCGAGGCGCTTGCGTTCCGTGATATCGATGCCCGTCACGATTACATTCGACGGAGCGCCGTTCTTACCCGCGAGAACCGTTCCGGACCAGGAAATCAAACGAGAATCGCCACCCCTTGTAAGCCAGTAAGTCTCAAAATCTCGCGCCAGTTGGTCAGAGTTCGGTCGAATGGAAATTGCTTTGAAGCTATCCACTTCTTCCGGTATCAAGAACAGATCCCACACATACTTTCCGCGTACCTCTTCAAACCGGTAGCCGGTAGTTAGCTCGCAGGCCCGGTTGAACCGAACGATACGGCCTTGAGAATCGAGAACCACAATCAGCGCACCCACTGTATCGAGAATCGCAGAGAGAACGTTGCGCTCTTCCTGTAAGGATTCCTCCGCCTGTTTCAGCTCCGTGATATCGACTCCCACACCATGGATGAACCAGGGCCGGCCGTCTTCCTTGCGAATCATCTCGGCTTCGCAGTGGAACCAGAGAACGCGCCCGTCCCGCGCAAGCACTCGGTAAGCGGATTTCAGCGGTTTGCCCGAAAGAAACATTTCTGCAGCTTCGGTACTCCAACGTTGTTTATCGTCCGGATAAATCTGTTCGTACCAGCGCACGGGATCTTCCAGCCATTCGTGCTGCGAAAAGCCGAGCGCCGCTTCGATTTGCGGGCTCACGTAAGCTTCGCCAATTCCCTTGTCCAGATATGCCATGAAAACAACGGCTGGGATTTGCTCGACGAGAGCGCGGTATCTTGCTTCTACGCTGTGAGGAATGCGATTAGAATTCGTTTCGTTCGTTGCCGGGTCGATCCGGTCATTAGCGGAATGTGTTGCTAGAAAACGGCTCTCCATAAACACTGCCGCCAACTCTTTAAGGGTGTCCTCCGCTTCGGTCTTACTGCAACCCGAGTCGTTAGACAGCAAGGACTTTGAGACTTCTTGCGTCCAATGGTTTTCGGCAGTGGGATTTTGACTCATTCTGCAGTTTCCAACATGATCATGCCTCTGATCGACGCCTCCAACTTGGCTCCTTATTAAGAGATGCTTGAGTGAACCTCCGGAGCGCATGAATTGCCCGTCCATAGGTGGCCACTGCGTTTGACGAAAGAAGAGAACCGGGCGGCTGGTTCATAAACGGCATAAATTTGTCAGGAAAGCCTGGCATGGTGCAGCCAATGCAAATTCCGCCCACGTTAGGACACCCGCCAATTCCGCCCATCCAACCGCGCTTCCCCACATTGCATTGGACCACTGGCCCCCAGCATCCAAGCTTCACGATGCATTGAATCGCGCCATATTCCTCTGCGAACTCGGCTTGCTCGTAATAACCACCTCTATCACATCCTTCATGGACCGTTTGGCCGAACAACCAAGTTGGCCGGAGAGCGTCGTCGAGCGGAATCATCGGTGCTCGTCCGGCTAGCATATTTAATAGATACAGAATGGTCTCCGTCATGTTGTCTGGCTGGACTGGACACCCCGGCACGCACACGATCGGAATGTTCGCCTTCGATTTCCATTTCCATCCAAGGTAATCCGCAAGACCCATGCAGCCTGTAGGATTTCCCTGCATAGCGTGAATGCCGCCATATGTCGCGCAAGTGCCGGCTGCTACAACCACCCAAGCCTTCGGCGCGAGTTGGTCGATCCAATCACATGTGAGAATTGGTTGACCCGTCTTCCGGTCCGTGCCGAAGGTTGCCCAATAGCCTTCACTCTTGTTTTTCTCGTTCGGGATGGAACCTTCGATCACCAGAATAAATGGCGAAAGTCTGCCTTCGGCCGCGCGGTGGAACACGTTCATGAACTCTTCGCCGTTCTCATAGGACAGAAACGGATTGTGAAGTTTGATCTTGGGGATAAGCGGGAATGTTCCGAGGATGAGATCTTCAAGACTCGGTTGCGTGGCCGCCGTCATAGCAATGGTGTCTCCGTCGCAACCTAAACCGGCGGTGATCCACAGCACATCGATTTCTGTTAGAGGGCCCATACGTCGGTAGGTGCCTCAGCAGTCCAGGAAGCAGTGACGCGCCAGGCTTGCCGCTTCGCCGCGATTGTACCCAAACGTACGCCGCCATGTCGCGTTCTTCTTATTTCTGGAGGTCGGCTATAGGTTTCGACTTGCGCGGCGAAGTTGGTTTGGAAAAATACACGTGTTGCCGTATTTCCTGTATTCTACGTTCTGGTACCATTAGCGCGACGTGAGATCAAAGGGGAAAGAGTATGAGAAAAAACTGTGGAGGACCCATGCGATATTTCGTGATTGGTGCGATTGCTTTAGTGGTAGTTGTTGCCGGCGCTTCGATCCTGCCCGATCTTGCACGCTATATCAAAATTAGCTCGATGTAGTGCGCAACCAAACGGCCACTCGAACGTTCTCTGTGCGAGCTTCGGAGAAGACTGCCTCCTGCTGGATCCATGCTCGCGGGAGCCGGTAAGCTGAATTCTGTCAAAGTGATTCGCGCACGACTCGCACAAGCCACGTTCTGATTTTTCGTTTTTCAGCTCCGCCGTCACAACTTCCGGTAATTCGACAATAAACACGAACCTCCGTTCTAATGTAAGCCGTTACCCAGCTAACAAAGCGGTGCACATTCGAAATACAGCTGACTTCGCACGCACTATGTGGTCTCTAACTGGACGCGCGCCAAGAAATTCGACAAGAGGTTTAGTGATTGCCGATCGCGCGATCCTGGAAGGAGAACTTGGACTCCAGCGCGAATGGTTTTCCGTCTATCTCTGCGTAGGGATAGACGAAGTAGTTGAGCGGGTCACCTTGTTGCGGCGGGTTGAGGCGGATATCGCGCCCGACAGTAAACTGGAGGCGATTGTCATCGAGCGCTCCGAAGAAATAATCCTTCTTGTCGGGATGCTTCCAGGCTTCCGAGGCATCCACCGGGATCCAGCCGTAAGGCTCGACATAGAACTCCGCCCAGCAGTGATAACCCGGTACAGCCCCATCATGCTGATCTGCCGGCAGCGGAAAGCCGATTTCGAAGCGAGCAGGAATTCCCGCCGCGCGCATCATGCCGATAAACAGCGAGTGAAAATCAGTACAGTTGCCACGCTTGGCGGAGCAAGCCCATATGGCATCGCCGTTGCCCCAGCCCGTGCCGGACTTGTCGTAGCGCATCGTAGCGATGACGTAGTTGTAAATGGCCCGCGCCTTCGCGAGCGGGTCTTGAAGTCCACGTGTCTCCTGGGCGGAGAGTTCAGCAATGACACCGTCAAGAGGGACGCGACGGTCTGGTTGGAGGAAGCGCTGAATATCGGGCGGGGTCAGTCCTGGTTGCGCGGTGACCGGGTGTGCTTCGAGCACTACGCGATCTTCGTGACGGGTTACCCCGAAGCTTACGCGCACTTCCGAAGGCTCGGCGATCTTTGCCGCTGGAACCTGCAGATACACATACTCATTGCCGTATTCTGGATCGCGATATTTCGCATATGTGAAAGGAGTTTCGATTCTAAGGTTGTCGATGGTTTGGTATCGGTCGGATTGCGGCAGGGGAATCCAAATCCGTGAAATCTTGGCGTCTGCGGGCAACGCAGGAATTCGCGCAATATAGGTAAATTCAAAATTCCGTAGGGGCGCCTTCGTGTCCGAAGAAGCTGAAAGCGCCGCTATACCAGCGAATGCGACACAAGCGAGCATCAAAACAAGAACTTTATGCGGTTTCATACTTTAAATCTCCTCGGAGCCTGCCCAAGTAAATCCGCTCGAAGGTAAAAGCAGAGTTCACAGTGATAGCACCCAGATCTGACTATTTGCAAGTAATTCTCCAGTTCAAGGGATACGGCCCCGCGATAACTCGTTCCTTGCGAGTTGTGGCGAGCTCACTCAACATCGATCGGCATGGCTACGTACGAGCGAACTCAATCTATTTTCGAGTCTCGAATTTGACAACGAGCAGGGTACAGATTAACCTGCCGCTGAATTTGACGGAATCGGACACAATGTTTTCCGCCGTGCCGTGGAGTTTGAAATGCGGATGCTGGACGCTTCGCGGTTCCAAAACGCGGACAAATACGCGGATTACCTGAAGACGCCTTCGGGCAGGCTGCGTTCCGAGCTTGCGTGGAAGAACCTGCGCCGCTTCCTGCCCTCTAACACGCCGCAGGGACGCGCTTTGGATGTGGGGGGTGGGACTGGTTTTGCGAGTGTGCAACTCGCGCGGATGGGCTATGAAGTTGTGCTGCTTGACAGTTCCGAAGAGATGCTTCGGATCGCACGCGAGCACGCTGGAGTTGGCAATGTACCAACGCGGATTTCCTTTCGCCACGACGACGCAAGACGATTGCCTGAACTTTTCGATGCAGAGTCATTTGACGTCGCCGTTTGCCACAACCTGCTGGAATTTTTCGAAAATCCTCTCTCGATTGTTCGAGGTATCGCAAACGTTTTACGCAAGGACGCAGTGCTTTCTGCATTGGTGCGCAATCGCGCTGGAGAAGTGCTTAAAAACGCCATCAAATCGCGCGACTGGAAACTCGCAGCTGCCAATTTGACTGCGGAGACGGTACTGGATTCGCTCTATGACGAGCCCGTGCGCGTGTTTGCGCTCGCAGAGGTGCGCGAGTTGCTCGCCCTGGCCGGGTTGGAAATCATCGCAGAACATGGTGTCCGAGTGTTTTGCGACTACGTCGATCTGGAAAATCCGGCGGATGCAGAATACTCACAAATATTCGAATTGGAGTTGGCGCTTGGGGTGCGCCCGGAGTTCGCGGCGATTGCGCGCTACATACAAGTAATCGCGCGGCGCTCCGGGACGTCCTCCGGCGAGGTAACCGGATCATGACGCAGTCCAGCGCTCATTCCACTTCAATGTCGGCTTTGGTGCGGCCCGCTACGACTGGAGGATTTGCTCTCGGACTCGGACTGACCAACGAGTGCAACCTGGCTTGCTCCTTCTGCTACCGCGATCCGGCGCGGATGGACCGGCTTAGCCTTGAACAGGTGCAATCCGTTATGGAAAGCCTGCCGATACGGTCCGTCAATCTTGGCACCGGTGAGAATGGAATGCATCCGCAGTTCCGCGAGATTCTGGCCTACCTCCGCAATTTGCCGGTGAAGCTCACCATCACATCGAACGGCCACAGCGCGGCGTTGCTCACTGATGACGAGCTTCGCGCGTTCCACGATATCGAGTTCTCGCTGGATTATCCGAACGAGATGGAGCAGGACACCCAACGCGGCAGCGGCAATTGGGGTCTGATTCATGATCAGGCGGCACGCTGTGTAAGGTTGGGAATCCCCGTCACATTCATTGCGGTCATGATGAAGTCGAACTATCGGCGGCTTGCGGCAGTGGCGCGCGTGGCTAAGCGTTACCAAGCCCCGCTGCGGGTGAATGTTTATCAAGCGGTGCGTTCTGACGCGTATGCGTTGAGTTACGAGGAATACTGGCAAGGCTTTCGCGAGTTGTTCGCGGAGACAGATGCGATTGCGATCGGCGAGCCGCTGGTTCGTGCCATGGCTGGGCTGCCTCCGAGGACCGGGGGATGTGGAGTGAGTACCGTGCGGGTTACTCCCCGCGCGACCACCCAGCCTTGTGTGTATTGGCCGGGAGCTGGTGAACCGCTCTCGGCTCTTGTATCACTCCGCTCTGAGCTTGTCGAAAGTTCGCCATTTGTGGCGGCGCGCACGGTACCGGAAGTCTGCCGCTCCTGCGTTTATCTGGAGTCTTGTTATGGCGGATGTGCCGGGCGGCGCCGCATCCAAAACGCGCTCGATCAGCCGGATTTCTATTGTCCGATTGTCCGCGGACAAGTACAAAAGCTTGAGATTCGGATGGCTGCGGCTCGTGAGCTTCCCAAAGGCGAAAGCTCATGTACTACGATCGTGATTGCGCGCGATTAGGATAAACCAAGAGGAGGCATCCCAAATGGCGGAAGAACAAGATGCGCGAATCGGGTTGGCGATTGTTCGGTTAACGATTGGTGCGATGTTCGTGTGGGTCTTTTTTGAGAATCTGGGGAAGGGTCTTTACACGCCAACGGGTTACTCCGGACTGATCAACGATTACATCCAGCACGATCACGCTCCGGCAGCGTGGAAGGCCGTCATGGCGGCAGCCGCGAGTCACGCCGCAATGGCGGCTCCTTTGCAGGCGATAACCGAGATTTCCCTTGGAATCCTGCTTGTCATCGGACTGCTGACACGGCCGGTCGCGTTTGTAGCATTTCTGTATCTCACAAGCCTTTGGGTGTCTGAGTGGGGCACGTCGTGGATTTGGGAGCTGTTGGTTCCGGTGCTCGCATCGCTTTCGCTCGCGGTGGGACGCGCCGGCCGAACGTGGGGCGTCGACGCTTTGCTGGCGCGGCGCTGGCCGTCCTCGCTCTGGTGGTGACAAGACCAAGTGCGAGTGTCGGTCATCATTCCTACGCACAACGAAGCGCAGTCCATCGGCCGCGTGTTAGCTGATCTCCCGGTCGATATTGTTACTGAGGTCTTGGTTGTAGATAGCAATTCAACCGATGGGACTCCCGAGATCGCTTCCAAGATGGGAGCGCGTGTCCTCAACGAACCTCGTCGCGGCTACGGCCGCGCGTGTTTGACCGGGCTGGCTGGAGCGAGTAGCCCTGACGTTGTAGTGTTCCTCGACGGCGATTACAGCGATCGACCGGATGAGCTGCCACTTCTGTTGGCTCCAATCATTGACGGCCATGCCGATATAACTCTGGGTTCGCGACTGGGGAAGCAGAACAGTCATGGGGCATTGCCTTGGCACGCCGCTTTTGGCAACCGGCTAGCGGCTGGCCTGATCAGATTTTTGTATGGTGTAAGGATAAGCGACCTCGGACCGTTTCGCGCCGGGCGAGCGGATGTCCTTAGCCGGCTTGAGCTTCAAGAGAACACCTATGGCTGGGCGGTTGAAATAATTCTAAAAGGTACGCTTGCGGGCTTTCGCATCGTTGAAGTGCCGGTGAGCTATTATCCGCGCATTGGAAAATCGAAGATTAGCGGCACGTTGAGAGGGACGATAGGAGCGGCATGGTTCATTCTCTTCCTGATAGTGCGCTATTCTTTTCGGCGTCGAATGGCCAGAATGCCACGGCCAGCGTGAGTTTTGACAAAACGATCTCCTATGGAATCCTCCAGCGAAACTACAGAACGATTGCCTAGCAGCGGCACGCTGGTTGTGATGGCGAAAGCACCCAGGCCGGGCATGGTGAAGACCCGTTTAGCTCAGAGTCTTCCAGTCGAAGCAGTCACCGAACTTTATTGCTGTCTTTTGGACGACACAATGGCGCTCGCGCTCTCTTTGGGCACTATAGAAGTTGTAATTATGTGCCCCGCTTCGGATGTCGAAGAGTTAAGTCGGTTGGCGCGAGGTGTAGCGAACGTCGTGGCGCAAAAAGGCGAGGGCCTAGCGGCAGGGCTGACTTCGGTGTTTGCACACTTCGCCGCGCTCGGCCGCCAACGTGTGATTGCGTTCAACAGTGATAGCCCGCATCTACCGGCGTCGGTCCTAGGTAGCGCGTTTGGGGCGCTCACCGATCACGACGTTGTTGTTGGGCCGACAAATGATGGCGGATACTATCTCGTCGGGGCCAAGACCGCTCATTCAACGCTTTTTTATGGCGATGGCATGGGCACTAAGAGCGCGCTGGGGACCCTGCTGGCGCGCGCTCGAGAGCTGCGGCTTTCGGTCGCCTTCACGGATCCCTTCTACGACATCGACGAGGAGCGCGATCTAACTCGGCTGGCCGCGGAACTGCGGCTCGCTCCGGCCAGGGCGCCACGAACGGCGGTTTGGCTGCGACAATGGGGCGAGGCGGCGGCAAAGTTGCCGGCGGGCACGGACGACCCGTGAAGATCACGCCATCACACAGGCTTTACGGGTTCGGCGCGATCTTGCTTGTGTCCCTGACGATTTGTTCACGCAAGCTCGGAAGCGTCGGTGAACGGTCTTTCATCATTCCGCTGGCAATTGCGGGCGTGGCGTACCTTCTTGCCATTCGTGAGTTGTTCTCCACGCCGAAACTCCCGCGTCGCGTCATCTTCTTCGGACTCCTGTTGGCGGTTCTGTGGCAAGTTCCATTTCTATTGATGGCTCCGGGTTCAGATGATGACATTCATCGTTATCTCTGGGATGGGCGCGTGCAACGGCTCGGCTATAACCCTTACGTCGTCGTTCCCAATGATCCCGCCCTCGCTGGGTTGCACACGTCAGAAACTCGTACGCTGAATAACCCGGACCTACCGAGCCCATATCCAGTGGGAGCCCAGCTTTTCTTCCGCGGAGTGACGGCGATTCACGAATCTATCTTCGCGCTGAAATTAGCATTTGTATTTTGCGGTTTGGCGATCGTTCTGGTCTTGCTCGATATATTGCGCTGTCGTGGAGAAGGAGCGCACTGGGTTCTGGCTTACGCCTGGAATCCACTGCTGGCAACGGAAGTGGCGGGCAGTGGCCACATCGATATTGTCGGCGTGCTGCTTCTAATGGTGTCTGCCGCGGCGTTGGGACGGCGCTGGCGTACGGTTGCAGCCGTGGCATTTGGGCTGGCCGTTGCAGTGAAATTGCTTCCGATTGTATTGGTGCCACTCTACTGGAGGCGCGTTCGGGTGCGCGACGTGGCACTGGCCGCAGCCGTGGTCGGACTTCTATACGTTCCTTTTCTCAACCACGGGCGCATTCCGATCGGCTCGCTCGGCACTTACGTGCAACGATTCCGCTTTAACGATCCGGTGTTTGCAATGTTTGAGCGTGTGGCGGCACCGCAGCTTGTAGTTGGGCTGGCAGTTCTCGTCGGTTTTGTTACGGCATTCTGGTTGACAAGAAAAACTTCGACGTGGAATTCGGACGCGTTTGCATGGCCTATGGCGGCAACGCTTTTATGTGCGCCGGTCGTATATCCCTGGTATCTTCTCTGGCTTTTGCCATTCGTGCGGTCGGCCTCAACGGTGCCGCTCATCATCTGGACAGTTAGCATCATCCCGACTTACTACGTTTGGCATTTACGGACAATTGGTCGTCCGTGGTTCGTACCTTGGTGGATTATGCTGATTGAATACGGATCCGTCGCGATGGCCGGCGCAATTATTTGGTTTCGCAGGTCCCAACGAGTTGAGATAACCGGAGCCGCCTTAATTCGAGACTCAATGGACTAGCTGCCGTTTCCGGATGAAAACTGCGATCCCTGAACTCGTGACAAATCAGGCGTCGGCGTATCAGCATGCAAGAAGACGATCAACCGGGGGATGTGCTATATAATACGCGCCCACCGAGCACTGGGTGCGAATGGATGAGGGTGAAAGTTAGTGTTCCGGCGTACTCTCATGTATCCGAAAGCTTTTGCCGATCATCCAACGCAGCATCCATTCAATTCACAAAGGAGCGAACTCCATGAGAAATCCGTGCCGTATAACTATGATCGGTCTTCTGGCTGTCGCCATGCTACTCCTTGCTACAGCCTCCCGGGCGCAGACCCGCCCGCCATCTGTCGAACAGATGGCGGAGACCTTTGGTCTGGATTCGTGGGGGCAGATCGAAGGCATCCGCTATACCTGGAACATAGACTTACCCGCGCTTAACCTTAACGTGTCTCATAAGTGGGAATGGGAACCCAAGACCGGCCAAGTCTCCTTTGAAGGAAAAGGCAAGGACGGTAAGCCCGTAAAAGTTACTTACCTTCGCTCTCAAGTCAGCAACCAGCCTTCCAACGTGAAAGACGAAGTTGAGCCCGCTTTCAACAACGATATGTATTGGCTGATCTTCCCCTTCCATGCCGTCTGGGATACCAGCGCCGATGTGCAAGACAATGGTAAGCAGAAACTGCCATTGGGGAAGGGCACTGCAGATCAGGTCATCGTGAAATATCCTGCCGAGGCTGGCGGCTTTACGCCGGGAGATACATGGGAACTCTATCTCGGTGCCGACCACCGAGTCGAAGAGCTCCTCTTCCGCCACGGCGGAAACGCAAAGCCGAGTCTCGTCATCGCGACGTGGGCAGGCTACAAGAAGGCCGGCCCTCTCCTCATTTCAACCGAGCATCGCGGGACCGCAGACGGCAAGCCGCTTCACCTCTGGTTTACGGATGTGGCTGTGAAGGTAACGGGATCAGACGCGTGGGTAAGCGCAAAATAAAAATCGAACGCCGTTCAGTTAACGTCCGACGCTACTACAATCAGAAACGATCGGGCGACCGATTTCAGGAGTGCTCCATACAGCCATCTCTTGAACCGTCATTGGTCCGCCCAGAAAAGCGCTGCGCCCAGATTTGAATTAGGATGAGGCTCCCATCCGAGTCAAGGGCGGTACGAGGGTCGGCGCAGGCCTGCCGTTTAGAACCGCGTCCACATTGTCAAGCGCCAGCATGCCCATCGCTGTACGGGTCTCGATCGTAGCGCTGCCGATATGCGGCCAGAAGCGTGTGAAAAGCGAGCAGTGAGTGAAAATTCACAGCACCGCTGATGGAAGCAACGCAAAAGCCTGCAAAGGTCGTGATGAGAATCAGGAAGTTCACTTCCGGCTTGGTCAGCGCCCAATAATCGGACACTGTCGCAAAGAACGTGGCCGCGCGATTCTCTTGAGCCTTGCACGCTCCGTTCAAGATGGCAATCGTCGGCTCTGTTGCCATCAGCCCACCTCCAACTTCGAATCGTGCAGAGACTCTCTTAAGAATCTCTGCCGCTCAGCCGTCGGATCATCAGGCAAATCCGATTTGCTCGGCGAAAGGATCTTGAGCGTGACAAGCACTGCGGGGACCAGAAAGATAATTGTCACGGCAACCCACATCAGCGCCGCCGCGCACTCTTGGTCTTCGAGCGGAGAAAGAGCAAACACTCTGGGCGCAGAAATATAGGACGTGTAGACGACTCGGTCGCAAAATGTGAGAAAACCGGAGAGCGCGTCGCACGGCAGCGTGGCGGCGAAAAGATATAAAGGAATGGCCCACTCGGGCCATCTCGGCGTGCTCGGCCAGGGCTGGACTACCGGCCACCAAAACATCAGGCCAGCGCCCAAAAAAGAAGCGTGCTCCAATTTATGCAGCCAGTCCAACCGCAGCGCCAGCTCAAACACCGCAGGTATATGCCATCCGATCAAGGCAAGCGTGGCGACTAGCAAGCAAATGGCAGGATTGGAAACTAAGTGGCCGAACCTCCTCGTGAGAGGCAACCGGAGAAACGGACTGACGACATCACGTGCGAGCGATTGCGGAAGTCCCCGAAGGAGCGGGAGCTCCGGAGCACCCAACAAAAGTAAAGGAGGGGCGACCACCGCCAGCAGCAGGTGCTGCACCATATGAACGGTCAGCGATACATCGTCGAACGCTTCCAGCGGTGACCCAATTGCGATCCAGACTGTCACGATTCCAGCAAAGAAGGCGGCGAGTCGCCAGACTGGAAATTGGCGTTTGGCTACAATCCGAAGGCGATTCCAACCTCTTGCATAGAGCAGGGCGGCGAGACAAAGTGATGCATCTGCCGCAACTGGAGCGGACCACGATTGAAAGACAACTTGAGCATCCGAATTCATATCGAGACCTAGGGGGACGATGAAGCCGTTCCGCCTGTCTTACCGCCGAGCGCGATCGTGCGCGAAGCGTCTCGGGCCGGCGGCTGTCCCGCAGGATGCAACGACTCCAGGAATGCAACAAGCGCCGTCGTTTCCGCGGGACTCAAATTCTTGCCATACGCTGGCATATTGCCACCTCCCTGGATCACCTGCCGAATGAGCTGATCCTGAGTAAGGCGTAAAGCCACTGAATCAAGAGCTGGACCACGCTTTCCACCCTCGTTTCCGAGCGAATGGCAGTTGTGACACTGCTTAACCTGAAAAACCAGGGCGCCTTGCCGCTCGAGCGCTGTGCGGTTTTTCAGAAATTGGTTGGGAATGGGAATTCTGCTCCACGCGTCCATCACCGGGCTCCATGGCGTGTGCTGCGCTAGGTGCGTGAATGTTCCAAGCGCTACCACCGCCAAGAGAACTGTCAGAACTGCGAGGGGCCTGCGGCGCCAACTTTTTTCACCTTCGCCCGATAGAAATGGCAGCAGAAGGAGAGCGAGAATCCCTACCACGGGGCCGATTAGTAGAGCCGGCGTTTCCATAGAAGCCGGAAGGTACGAGAGGATCGCATAAAGCCACAGGAAGAAGAAATCCGGGCGGGGTGCTGTCTGAATGATCGTGGGATCCGGAGGCCCTGAAGGACCGAAAGGACCGAAGTGATAGGCGCAGAAGGCAAGCGAGAAAAGAATCAAGGCAGAGAAGAAAAGATCCTTCCAAATTGCACCAGGTACGAACGGCAAGCCGTCTGTCTTCGTTAGCTCTTGATATTCCTTCATGTACGTGGCTTTGCGCACCAAGCGTCCGGGCATCGGCCACTCGTTGATTCCGAGCTTCACGACCATCAACAGGTGAACGCTGACAAACGCGATGAGAAGCCCAGGGATGACGAACACATGAAGAGCAAAGAAACGCGAAAGGGTAGCTCCAGCGATGATCGGGCCGCCTAGCAGTAGATTGACGACGAGTGGGCCAATCAGGGGAACGCGGCTGGCAATCGATGCTCCAATTCCCAACCCCCAATAGGCGTCCTGATCAAATCTTAGAACTTGGCCTGTGAAGGCCATGCCGAGTGTGACGAGCAGAAGGAATACGCCCACAATCCAAGTCAGCTCACGCGGGTATTTGTAAGCGCCAAAGAGAAAAACCTGCACCATGTGGATCAGGACGATGGCGACCATGAAATCCGAGCCCCATCCGTGGAGCGCGCGGATGTACCAGCCGAGCGCGACATTGTGATTCAGCGCCTGAAGGCTGCTCCATGCCTGCCCCGCGGAAGGCACGTAAATCAGAGCCAGCAGGATGCCGGTGACGATTTGCAGCATGAAAACCGCGAAAGCAGCGCTGCCAAAAACATAGAACCAACTGGCGGTCTTTCGCGGAACTTCATGCTCAGCGGTTTCACGGATGGTGGAAGCAATCTGCAAGCGCTCGTCCAACCATTCGCTGATAGATGAAATCAGGCGCATGGTTGTATTCCTCGGACGATGTTGGACGCCTGCCCCGGTGTCGGCATCTCGCCGGCTTGTATGAACAACTTTCCGCCGTCGATTTTGTAGTGGTATTCGAACAATCCACGTTCCGGAGGGCCAGAGGCGCGCGAGCCATCCTGGTAATAGGCTCCTCCATGGCAGGGGCACATGAACAAACTCGATTGCGGGAACCAACGGACCGGACATCCTAGATGTGCACAATTGATTGCGAATACCTGGAAACTCTGTCCATCCACGTTGCGAACCCAGCAGGCAATGTCGGCAGTATCACCATCCCAAGAATTCACTACGGGGTTTCGATACGTCGCCAGGCGCGTTTCTCCAGAAGGAAATTGGTCGAGCTTGCCGAGAGTAACCCAGGATCCATAGCCGTCCTTTCGGCCGCGAGTGATCGGAGAGAGAAGGTAACGCACGACCGGCACTGTAAGAATCACAGCGACAATGCTGTTAAACAATATCCCCAGCTTCATGAGAAGTTCACGCCTACTGAGGCCCGTTGGTAAAGTCATCGAACTTCTCCTAACGATTTCGTTGTGCTTGGGTAAGGCTGGCCGGGGAATTTGGAGCGCTGCGAAGCGAGCCAGGCAACGACATCGGAAACATCTTGCGCCGACATCGATGTGCCGGGGACATTATTTCGCCAGTCCGGAGCTCCTAGATCCGGCCGTCCCACGATCACAATTGTCCGAAGCTCCTGATCATTGAGAAGCGCGAGAAAAGATCCATCGACGATGGAACTCGCCTTCAGTCCTCCCTTGCCGACAACGCCGTGGCAAGACGAGCAAAACGTCCCGTACACTTGCGAGCCGCGCGAAGAGTCGCCCGGAGTTGTGGATGAATACGGCGGCGGGTTTGTGCCATTTAAAACGTCCGGTTTCGACCAACGCTCTCGAATTCCGGTGGTGATCACATCAATCTGTTTTTCCGTGAGCATTCCGCCGGCGCTCTGCGCGAAGGCGCCGGCTTCCGCTGTTCGTCCTGATCGTGCGAGCGCTTGCGCCAGGGCGATCTTGCCATTGCGATCGAGCGGGCTTGCGGCTGCCTTGCTTTCATAGCGTCGAGCTTGCGCGTCCTTTCCGACTTCGGCATCCTCCAGGGCCGCGGGGATCACCCACGAGTCAGCGTTGCTAGCCTTAGGGGTTGACCCCAGAGCTTGCAGTCGCAGGCGCTCGGCGGATTGAAAGCGACCCCGCTGAATCTCGATCAATGCATGTTCATACAGGAAGTCCTCTCGATACTTGCCTTGCTCCTCCTGCTGGAGGATCTTTTCGACGTTGTCCCGGTCGCCGGTAGCGAATGCCACAATGAGTCTCTCCCGCCGGATTAGTGAACTGTCGAATTTAAGGGCATCCGCTTTGGCGAGCCATGATTTTGCCTCATTGAATCTGCTGGCGAACCTGATGGACTGTATCGCGCTACCGAAATAATATGCGCTCGGCCGTAACCGTGCTACCTCGGCCGCTTCGTCAGCGGCCCGGTCGGGCTGGCCCAGATGCACAAATGCTTCCCTGAGGTTGACATGACCGAACGCATCCCGAGGAAATATCTCCAAGAAACGCAGCGCGGAGGAATATTCCTTTTCCCAGTCGCCGATCACAGTACTGTAATAGTTGATTTCCGCGCCCAACCGGCCTTTTTCGGTCAATCGGTCCCGGAGCTGGTACGCACGCGTGTACGAAGCCTCCGACAACTCCGTGTTTCCAAGGAAAAGGTACGTCGCGCCCAGGCGCCCATACGCTACGGCAAAGTTTGGATCGAGTTCGATAGCTCGCTGAAAGAGTTTGAGCCCTCCTTGAGCGTCGCCGGCAAGGGAGAGTTTGAGCCCTTGAGTGGCGGCTTGCAAAGCCTCCAGCGAAGGGCTGAGCGCCTTTTCCAGCGGCTGATTGAAGCGCGCCAGCGAATCTGAGGGCTCTCCCAGCTTCGCGCGAAGGCGTGCGGCCGTGACTCCCAATTCGTGTACCACCTCGTCCCGCTTACCGATCCCCGCCTGCTCTTGGGCCAAGGTTGCTCCAGACCCGCAGTCGAGCGCCCGCATCTGCAAATGGTAGCCATTGCCGGCATCGCTAATCGATTGGGAGATCACCAGCTTGCTGTTGGTCCTGCCGCAGATCCGGCGCGCGACCTCGGGGGTCAGCTTTGTAGTCGGCGGGAGGGTGAGTTGCGCCAGGGTCCCGAGGACTTTATCCATGCCCAAAATGTTCAGATAGGGCGTCTGGTCCATTTCGTAGCGCAAAGCTGTGTCTAATGCGTCGTCGAACACCGGATCGCCGGTCTCGTTTTTGACGTCGGCGAGAACAATGGTGTCCGTGGCAGAGAGAGTCACTGGGCGGTGGTAAGTCCAGTACAACCAGCAGACCGCAGCGATAACGACCATCAGCGCGGCCGCCGCGAACCATTTGCGCAAGCGGAGACGAGGTGACGGTGATTTGGTAACTTTCTCTTTGGTTGGAAGCTCGGTGGGTAGCGCATCGGTTTTTGAGGTTTCGATCACAGCAGCCTGAAGCGTGGCATGCTTTGCGATATCTGCTGTCTCGGCGACGACAATGACACCCGCGGTAAACTGGTATCCCTTTCGAGCAATGGTGACGATCAAGCGGCTGTCTTCCGAGTTGTCACCCAACGCCTTGCGTAAATGGGAGATGTATTGCGTCAGATTTCCCTCTTCTACGAACGTGTCGCCCCACACGGATTTCAGCAGTTCCTCTTTGGCGACGAGACGGTTGGGGTTCTGAACTAGAAAGAGCAGGACGTCGAAAGCTTTAGGGGTTAGAGAAATGGGTAAGCCCGCGCGAGACAGCGTGCGCCGACCTGGATCCAGCACAAACTTCCCGAAACGGTACAAGTTGCTCATTGAAACTTGGTTAGCTTATAGGGCTATTCAGAGTTTTTCACCTTTTTTCAGAGTTTTCTGAAGGACTTCCGAAAAGCCTCACCTTGAGAATGTGACCCGTCGGGAATTTGGATTCTCGGATGGCAAAAGTTTTCGGAGACGAATCGAAAAGGTGCCGCCCGGAAGGAGAGGTCGTGGTCACAGCGGTGATGTTGATCCGAATTAAGGAACTCGCGGAAATCTGTTGTTCCTGGGTCCAACAGACACGGCGAAGAAGCTCGGGCATATCTATCATTTTGAACGGAATTTCGCCAATTGGCGAAAAACCGACAGCTAATCATTCTGTAATTCATTCTTTGTCAGTGGTTTGCAATTGGACAGCCATCTGCTAATCAGCACTTGTCTGTCTCTCAGAAGGGCATCGGATGCTCAGAATCCAGCGGAAGGCAAATGGAAAAGTCATTTTCACTCTCAGCGGTCGAATCGAGGCAGAGGATATTGACGAGCTGCGAAGGCTCTTCGAGTTGGAAGACATCAGCCGCAAGATTGCCTTGGATTTGAGGGACGTCACGCTCGTCGACCGCGATGGAGTCAAGTTTCTTGCCGTCTGCGAAGTGAATGACATCCAGCTCGAGAATTGCCCGGCATATATCCGTGAATGGATTGGGCGAGAAAGTCGGCCGACAACGCGGCGAAGGCAATGAACGGTCAAGGCGACAAGCAATACCCAAAGGAGCATTTCAATGGGCTTAAATAGTCTTACTTATCCTCTGTACTACGAAAACGCGAGAGCAAGAACCGATCTGGAAAGCACACTTCATATCGACCTAACCGAAGATACGGTGAGCTCGGAGACCGGTTTCGAAGGCATTATTGGAAAAAGTTTGGTTCTCCGGCGTCTGCTGCAGATGGTCGAAACCGTGGCCGGGGGGGATTCGACGGTCCTCTTGCTGGGCGAGACCGGTACCGGCAAGGAACTCATCGCGCGCGCTATTCACAGTCTCAGTCCTCGCAAGACTCGACCGTTCGTTAAGCTCAACTGTGCTGCCATCCCTACCGGGCTGCTCGAAAGTGAACTCTTCGGCCATGAAAGGGGATCATTCACCGGCGCGATCGCACAGAAGATCGGGCGGCTTGAGGTAGCACATCAAGGCTCGCTGTTCCTGGATGAAATCGGCGATATCCCGCTCGAGCTGCAGCCAAAGCTCCTCCGTGTCTTGCAGGAGCGGGAATTTGAACGTCTGGGAAGCACGCGGACGCAGAAAGTCGACGTACGCATGGTGGCCGCGACTCATCGCGACCTGGAAGGAATGATTCTGGAGAAGCAGTTTCGCAGCGACCTCTACTATCGACTGAATGTGTTTCCTATCCACGTTCCTCCCTTGCGGGAACGTCCGGAGGATATTCCGCTGCTAGTGCATCATTTTGTGCAGCAAGCGACCCGACGAATGCGTAAGATGATCGATACGGTTCCCTCGGAAACGATGGAAGCTCTTATTCATTTCCAATGGCCTGGCAACATCCGGGAGTTGGAAAACGTAATCGAGCGCGCAGTGATCTTAAGCCCCGGTCCTGTGCTGCGGCTTTCGTCCCGGGACTTGAAATCTCGGATCACGCCCGGTCAAGACCCAGACCGCCATCAAACGCTGGAAGAGGTCGAGCGCAACCATATCCTAAAAACTCTGAGAGAGACCAGCTGGGTTCTCTCCGGACCCAGCGGCGCGGCAGCCCGCTTGGGACTGAATCGCTCGACCCTGTACTTCAGGATGAAGAAGCTGGGTATCGCCCGGAGCGTTGATTCATGCTTTGACCCGCAAAACGTCGTGGTGATCGGATAAGACTGAGAATTCAATTTGCGGTTGCTGCCCAAACGGAAGGAGCAGAGAGGAATGCTCAAGTCTGCGAGGAGTTGGTTTTTCGCGGTTACCGGTAATGAATGGACTAGAGGCAGCAAAAGAATTGAAGAGATTAATGCCGGGCATTCCAATAATTCTGTTCACTCAGTATGCGGACCTGGGTAATACATTGTCGCCCAGCGAAATGCACGTTGACCGGATTGTGTCCCGTCCCTGATTTGTTTGAGGAATTGTAGAATTGCGCGTTTGGAGGTTCTGTCGACTTTCGCACACTTTGTAAAGGGTAGTTTTCAGTCGTCTTAGAGATGATTAGTCGTGCAGGACAACGCTCAGAAGCGAGCCGTCGATGTGGAGCCCACCATTGTATTTGATGAAGCCCAACTTTCTAAATTTGTTCATGAAGAAATTCACGTGTGAGCGCGTTGAGCCGATCATTTCGGCGAGCATCTCCTGCGATACCTTGGGAACTATCTTTTGAGGTTTATCTTCCTTTCCGTAACGTGCTAGCAACAACAACGTTCGCGCTAGCCTCTTCTCGCTGGAATTAAAGAGCTGGTCGACTAAATCCTCTTCGATGCGGATGTTCCTGGAAAGCATGTATGAAATAAAGCGGTCCGACAACGCATGTTCCGCATGGAGGACGCGAATCATCTCCTGTTTTTCAATTACGAGCACAGTGGTTGCTGTGATCGCTGTCGCGGAACCTATACGAACGGGCTGACCAGCAAGGCATCCCTCACCGAAAAAATCGCCTGGAGCTAAAACAGCCACGACTGCCTCTTTGCCGGTTTCATTGACTACCGAAAGCTTTACGCCGCCTTTTTGAATATATAAAACATTCTTAGCGGGGTCGCCTTGACTGAAGATCGTTTGCTTTTTTCTGAAGTCCGTGACTTTTCGGGCCACACCGGCTGAATCAAGAAAAGCCTGCGCATCAAAGGGCGCCGTCACCTTCAGGTTTTTGTTTTTCTTGACCATCCCGGCCAGATAAGTCCTCAAATGAAATCTAACTTTGAATGAGGACTTTCGTCTGTCGGGTATCAAACACTATCTGCGAAACTAATCCAGTCCAATCTCGCGATTGTATTGCTGGATGACTCTGTAACACTCGCATGTGCGCTCTTTGAGCTTAGCTCGGCTCAGGATCTGCACCGCACCACGGGTGTACTTGATAATCTGCGCGGCCTGCAAAGCACGCGCTGCCAAGCTTACGGAGGGTCGGTCTGTACCTAGCATCGTTGCAAGGAAATCGTGGGTAATAGCGAGCGTCGAAGAGTCGACTCTGTCCTGAGTGATGAGTAGCCATCGTGCAAGACGTTGTTCAATATTGTGAAGCCGATTACAGGCGGCAGTCTGGGCGAATTGCATTCCCTGGACTACGCCGTAGCGGGTCAGAGTCCGTTCAAGCCCTGGCGTTGATTGCAAGATGCTTTTCAAAGCGCCAATTTTGACTCTGAACCCGTCTCCGGCAATTTGTACGATCTCGCGCACTTGGTTCTTGTTAATGCCAACCGCCGCTTGAACTCCGGCAAATCCTTCCCTGCCAACCTCTCCTACCTCAACAGTTCTTCCATCTTCGGTGGCAATTACAAGAGATACCATTCCTGAATTCGGAAAATGTACAAACGCAAGCGGCTGGCCGGGTTCGTACAAACTAAGATGCTGAGGCATGCTGACAAATTGTAGGTGAGGAAGGATCACTGAGTATTCCTTGTCGGAAATTAGTAAGAGGATCTTATTGCCTATTCGCCACCCCGCGGGAGTTGTCCGTTCTTTCGACCGCATGATTTGAGAGTCTCCAGTTTTACCGTTTTCGTTTTGAAGTAAGTCGCTGGTGAGAACAATGTGCGGCGGCGCTAATCTATTCCGATTTGGACGGGAAACTTCCCACAGAAGATTTTCGCTAGCACATGTTTTAACGCGATCTTGACACGGTGATTACCGGTGTTTTCTTTCGCTCGGGTGGACTTAGCTAAGCGAGGCTTTGCCATTTCCTTTACGACGCGGGCGAGGTTTAGTGTTTGTAATTTCTGCGATTTCGTCGGCTTCATGTCTCATGCTGACAGGTCATGAGAATCGACCGCTGTCTTGTTTTGCACACTGCGCTAGTTATTTTGACGGCGTTCTCGGACCCACTGCCCCCGCTAGGAGGGTTTAGTTCGATATAAGAAAGTGTGCAATTTTAGACAGTTTCGGCAAAGTGGATCACCCTACGATTGGGTGGTTTTTTTTGGGGAATATCAATGTCAACTGCTGCGTTAACAGTAGCGGGTGGTTCCCAAGGCCGCGGAATGCGCATAAACGAAATGACTAAAGAGGAATGTTGCGGTCTCCTCGCGCGACTCCGTTTCGGACGACTTGCGTGCGTCCACGACAATCGGCCATACATCGTGCCGACCTATTTCGCGTACGAACCAGACTACATCTATGCGTTTGCGACTATCGGGCAAAAAATAGAATGGATGCGCCTGAACCCGTTCGTCTGTTTAGAGGCCGACGAAGTGAAAAGCGACGAAGATTGGGCGAGCGTCGTGGTCCGAGGAAGGTATGAGGAATTGCTAGAGAAGCCGGAATACTACTCCGAGATGCGACGACAGGCGCAAGCGTCGCTAGAAAAGAGATTTCTCTGGTGGCAAATGGGATTTGCCGCCGCTCGAACTCGCCAGGAATCAAATCGGGACACCCCAGTTTTCTATTGCATTCACATAGAGGAGATCACAGGTCACCGTGCAAGCGTTGGTTTCCGTTGAGGTGTGTTGGTGATTGGCGCAATTAGGGAATTCACATGATTCGATACTTTCTTGGATAGAAAGGAAAGATTCGATGGCGCTAACCGTCGCAGTACGGGTCTCGGGGCTGTTTATTACATTTTGTTTGTTCTCGAATATTGCGTTGGCACGACCCCAAAAACCGCCGATTAGCTCAGAAAAATCGGTATCTGCCGTGCAAGATAAAAGTGCCCCGGAAAACTCTAAGACGAGTTCTTCCGAGTACGCAGGCGCAGAGGCGTGCAAGACGTGCCACGCAGATATTTACAATGGCTGGGAAAAGAGTCCGCACTGGCAGCAGACTTATAAAGAAGGCGGGATTGCGAAGCACGGTTGTGAGGATTGTCACGGCCCGGCTGCTTTCCACGTTGCGGACCCAAGCGATACATCTAAGTTATTCCGTTTCGAAAAAGCTTCATCGAAACAAATCAATGAGCGCTGCCTAAGTTGCCACGCCGATGGTACTCAGCACATGAATGCAATCAACTCCGTGCATTCCAAGAACGACGTCAGTTGCGTCTCCTGCCATTCGCCGCACCACGGCAAAGATTCGGACTTTTTGCTGGTGAAATCTCAGCCTGAGCTTTGCTACTCCTGCCATCTACAGCAGAAAGCGCAATTCGAGATGCCGTTCCACCACCGGGTTAATGAAGGTTTGATTCAATGCACCGACTGTCACAATCCGCATGGAACGGTGAAGCCCAAGCAGGTGCGAACTTCCTCTACTCAGGATGAAATCTGCGTGAAATGTCACACCGACAAACAGGGGCCGTTTGTTTACGAGCACGCCCCGGTGAAGGTGGATGGCTGTGAAACCTGCCATATGGTTCACGGCGGCCCGAATCCCCACATGTTGAAACTCAGCAATGTGAACCTACTGTGCCTGCAGTGTCACACAACCTCAAGCTTTAGCAGCGCGCCTGGAGCTCCTTCGTTCCACAATCAAGCGAGCCTTTTCCAATCTTGCGTTTTGTGTCACTCGCAAATTCACGGGTCCAATTTTGATCCGACGTTCTTCAAATGAGGGAGAGAATGCGATGAAAGTTCGCCGGTGGGCTTACTGGATTGCATCGGCGATCTTCGTACTGTCGTTCTTACTTTCCAATACTGCCCACGCACAAGACGACTCTGTAGAACTAAAGGGCATTGATTCAGGCGGCTACAATGTCCACTCGTCAATCGAAGCCGGGTATCGAGCGAGCGAAATTAACGGCAACCTGAACACCTACGACACATTCGAGAATCTGAACTCCGGTCTCCGTCTATTCGACTACACCCTGCAGATGCGCTCGATCGATCACAATGGGTTGCTATTCGACAACCTGAGTTTCACCAATTTCGGATATGGCGGCGATCCGAATGACGTGACGCGCCTGCGCGTCGAAAAGAATAAATGGTACGACTTTCGATTGCTATTCCGCCGCGACAAGAACTTTTGGGACTATAACCTGTACGCTAATCCATTGAATCCAGCGTCCTTGAATCCTCCTGGATCTTTAACCACCGGCTGCTACGTCGGGCCGCCCACGCCTGCTTTCCCTCAGGGCGCTCCAGCATACTGCTCGAATCCCGCTGTGGCACAAAATAATTCGCTTCATTCACTGGATCTCGTGCGGCGTATGCAGGATTACGATCTCACCTTGCTTCCCAATTCGGCCGTGCGCTTCCGGCTTGGCTATTCACGGAATCGCGACCAGGGACCCGGGTTCTTCACCACGGATGGTGGGACGATATCGGACTTTAACGAGACCTATAGCTACACGACGAATTCCTACCGTGCGGGGGTCGACTTCAAGATTCTTCCGCGAACGACAATCTCCTATGACCAGTTCCTCAGTTATTTCAAGCAGGATAATGTAGTCACCGACAATCCTGCCGTGAACCCGCAGAACTTCGGATTTGTCCTGGCAAACCCCACAGGACTAGGCACTCCAAACGGTACGCCGGTAGACCTCGGAAACATTTGGAGTACGCAAACACCAGCCGAAGTTCTGCCTTGCGCGGCTCCAATCGTGCCAGGAACGACCAACTCGGCGAATCCCACTTGCAATGCTTTCCTTTCCTACAGTCAGGTCGGCCGGCCACGGAATTTCATGACCACCGAGAGGCTCCGCTTCCAATCGAATTATTTCAGGAATTTTGAGATGTCAGGATCTCTCGGTTACAGCACCAGCGACAATGTGATTCCGGACTTCTTAGAGACAGTGAATGGATACACGGCGCGCACGGGAGAACGCGGTAGCACGACGGGAGGCCCGGCGAATGCCAAGCGCGTCTCGGTGAATGCGAATTGGTCCGGCGTGTATTCCATAAGTGACAAGCTACGCATTCTTGACGAGTTTCGCTATGACAACTGGCGAATCCCGGGAATGTGGGCTCTTGATGAGACAAATATTTTTGGCACCGGCTATCCGGGGCTGGCAGGTTTGCAGCAAAGTGAAGCCGTCTTTAGCGCGGTCACTTGTCCTCCGGGTTCCAACGCAGTAACTTGCCCGCAACACTCAGCTACTTCAGCCGCCGATGTTATCACTGGGCTTGCCTCAACGTTTTTGGGGCAGAACCTGAAATCAAATACTTTGGAACTGGAATACGACTTCAATAGGCGTGTGAGTGTTCAGATCGGGTACCTCTACACGAATCGAACCATCGCTCAGTTCAGCGACACGAATGATTCTGAAGTGCTTTACTTTCCAGGAGGGCCAACGGCGATGGCGGCCAACGATTTCCTTGCCGCACGCGGAAATTGCGCCATCCCGACGGGTAGCACGGCTCTACCTCCTGGCTGCACGCTCAATACAGATGGGTCAGTTACCTACATTGCTCCTGGGGCCGCGGGCCCCACTCGCTTGCTTACAACTATCAACGAGAATGCATTGTTGCTGGGAGCGGTTGTTCGACCGATTGACGCCCTGCGCATCACCGGCGATCTTGAGTTCGGCTATAACGACAATTCCTATACGCGAATCGATCCGCGGCAAGTGCAGTCCTACAAGATCCACGCGAACTACAAACCGCGGCCGTGGGCGACGATGGATGGCGCTGTGGAAATTCATGAAAACCGTGACAACGTCTCGACCGTGGACAACTTGGAACATGACCGCTCCTACAGTTTCGCAACAATCTTGACGGCGAATCCGCGCTTGTCCGTCGATTTCGGATACAACTACTGGAACGTCTTTACCCAGTCAATAATCTGTTTTGCTTACTCCACTTCGTACGCAAACCCAGCGCCTCCGCCAGCCACCCTTCCCGTCTCTACGTTTCCGCCTGGAGTGCCGATGCTGCCGACGGGTCCAGCCTGCCCAATAACGGGAGCTTCATCGCCTTTGGGAGCCCTGTCCACCTATAGCAGCACGGATCATTTTGCCCATGCCGCGGTTATGTGGAGACCCATGAAGCGCGTGACGGTCACGGTGGGTTATGGCGGCAGCTTTGTCCGGGGCAACACCATTTTCCTAAACCCGCTTACGCCTTCCGGCACACTCGATTTCAATTATCAGAGACCGTACGCTTCAATTGCGATCGATGTCTATCGAAACCTGTCTTACAAGATGTCTTGGAATTATTACGGGTTCAATGAAACGGGAAATACGAATCCGTTTGGACTGGCGGCAATTCAGTTGCAGGACTTTAACGGAAGTAATGCCACATTCTCGTTCCGGTATGCTTTTTAAAAAAGATCTGTCCGATCTTTACTTTGGCTCTTGTCCTAAAGCTTCACAAATTTCTCGGGAGGGATGAAATGAATCATCGAACCGTTCGAATGGGGTGGACAGTCGTTTTGTTAGCTGTTGCAGTCCTAGCCGTAACCGCGTCGGCACAGGCGCAAGATGCGGGCGCTCTTTTCACGGCCAAGTGCAGCACTTGCCACGCGGCGGATGGCAGCGGCAGCACTCAGATGGGGAAGACCTTGGGCGCGCCCGACCTGCGTTCAGACGAAGTTCAGAAAAAAGCGGACGCGCAACTGATCGACAGCGTAACGAATGGCGTCGGAAAGAAAATGCCGGCATATAAAGGCAAGTTGACGGATGCGCAGATCAAGGATCTGATCGGTTACATTCGAGGTTTAGCTAAGAAGACCTAAATTTGGCAGCTTAGATCCAAAGGCAGCTTCCAGGTTACGTAGTACTCGCCGTCGGCTTCGGATGATATCTGGCGGGATCGAGTCAGATAGCAAGATGTGAGAGAGCTTGTAAACTTGGGACCATGCTTCGCAGTTCGGTTGTTTTCAACGGGAGAATTTCATGAATGGAAAACCAGAAAATTCGGGAGACCTGTCGGGAGGAAAATCTTCCATCTACGGGGTACCCTCTGGGAAGCGTCGTTCCTTTTTGGGTGCCTTGCTCGGCTTGGGCTCGGTTTGCGTGGGTGCGCTACTCTCCGTTCCGCTCATACGATTCACCCTTTTTCCTATCTTGCGGCGCACTACCGAGCTTAAGCCCTCGCCGCTAGGGCCGCTAACCGACTTCGCATCCTTAACAGAGCCGCTCTCGAAAACCATTCAGGTCGAGCAGGTGGATGGCTGGCGGAAAGCTGTCTCAGAAAAGACTGTGTACGTGACGAAGGACAGCCACGGACAATTGTGCGCCCTCTCCTCCGTATGTCCGCACCTGGGATGCACTGTGCCCTGGGTCAGCGCCAAGGATGAATTTGTCTGTCCCTGCCACGGCGCCGTGTTTGCGCCCGATGGAAGCCGCGTCAGCGGACCAGCACTCCGCGGAATGGATAGCCTTGAAACAAGCACTAAGGATGGCCAGCTTTTGGTTCGCTTCCAGTATTTCCGACAGCTTGTCTCCGACAAAGAAGTCATGGATTGATAAGGACTCTCTGAAATGAATTCAACGGATCGCAACGAAAACGAGGTTTCTGAAACTCCGCAAAAGGGTTTGCGCGCCTGGCTCGATCGTCGTACCGGCCTGGACAAGTTGCTCCGAACTGCTCTGGATGAACCCGTCCCTGGTGGAGCGCGGTTCGCCTACATATTTGGATCAGGGCTTCTGTTCATTTTTCTCTCGCAAGTCATCACCGGAGTATTTCTGGCGCTTTACTATGTTCCTTCGGCCGACCACGCGCACACCACCGTGGCCTATATCACTAAGGTCGTAACGGCTGGAGCTTTTCTGCGCAGTCTTCATTCCTATGGCGCCAGCGCGATGGTCATTGTGCTGTTGCTTCATTTGTCCCAAACATATATCTACGGCGCGTATAAAGGGAGGCGCGAAATCCTTTGGATTTCCGGTTGCGTGCTTTTTGGACTTGTGATGGCAATGGCTTTCACTGGATATTTGCTTCCTTGGGATCAGAGAGCATACTTTGCGACCGCAGTGGGGACCAACGCGATCAGCGAAGTCCCGTTTATTGGCGGAATGCTTACACGTCTCGTGCGGGGCGGCACCGAAATGGGAACCCTCACCATCTCGCGTTTCTTCGTGGCCCATGTTTTCTTGATTCCAGCTTGTATTTTCGCTCTGGTTGCCTCCCATATTTTCCTGTTCCGAAACGTGGGCGCTGCAGGCCCCATAACAGAAAATCCATACAAGCCAACAGCGAAATCCGAACCCTTCTATCCGCGCCAGGTTCTGATGGACCTCTCACTTACGGCGCTCCTGCTGGTTGGGCTTGGCATGTTGGCCTTTTTCATGGCGGCGCCGTTAGGCCCCGCAGCGGATCCCGCAAATGCGCAATACGTGCCGCGGCCAGACTGGTACTACCTTCCGATTTTCCAGTGGCTGAAATACTGGCACGGTGCGGCTTCGATGGTTGGCGTCCTATTCATTCCCACGATTCTGGCCTTGGCGGTTATCGCTCTACCGTTCCTTGACCGCAGCATTGAGCGACGCCCTTGGAAACGCCCGGGTGCGATAGGCGCATATGCCTTCATAATGCTCGGGCTCATAGGACTCGGACTGCGTAGTGAGTATCAGGACCATCATGATCCGGCTGTCGCGCAACAACTAGGCAGGCAAAAAGCTGAAGAAGACGAATACATGCGCAAGCCATTCGAGCCCGACCTCTCTTCCGCTTCACTTGCCTCCGCGAATGTTGCCTTGGCCGACCCGCTCGCTGCCAAGGGGAAAACAATCTTCGAAGCACACTCCTGCAACGCGTGCCATGGCGACGGCGGGATCGGTACAGCCGCTGCACCAGCTCTCGTCGGCATTTCGGCAAAATTTCCCAGCGACCAACTCTCAAATCTGCTGCAACATCCAACCACCAAAATGACCGCGGGCGGAATGTCCGCTGTAGATTTGCCGTCCGATGACCTGAAAGCGCTCATTGCTTACGTGGAGAGTCTCAAATAGCAAAGTGGATCACAGACCGACGGCTAGGCCATGCCGTCGGTCCGCGATTTCTGACAGAACTCCATGTACGCGGCCATCACAGCCCCAGTGAGGATCGATGACCGAAGAAGACGAGAAGGAAACAACTCCAGGCGAAGATCGATCGCGTCCATGAGGCCAGGATAAAGGCCGAGAATTTTATTGACGCCGGCGGAGATCTCAATTCCAAGAAAGCTGTTCTGGTTGGAATGGAATTGAGTCTTGCGGCAGACGATCTTGCTGCGGAGTTCGGACATCTAACCCTGAAGGGCACAAAGTAAAATCTTCACCGACGACCAAACTCAGTTCACGCAGCCCCTCGGGCCTCTCTAAACCAAGAAGTAGAAATGAAGTTGAGCTATTGCCGGGCACTCTCTCAAGAATTCCTAAGTGGAAGCCTTCCTATCGCGTGAATTCCCATTGGGGCCCTGATCTCTTTCTTGAGAATCGACAGCATCTTCTATGGCCTGCCACTCCATTTCTCCATCGGGATTTGTGCGCAGTTCGGTTGTTCGCGAGGCAATGCCTTTTCTCCATCAGTAATTCGGCCAGAAAGATTAAGAGGGTTCGTCTCCAGAAATGCTTTCAGATAAAGTCCTTCCCATTTCCATTGTGTTATTGTTCATGTTCTGGTCTCCTGTGTGGGTGAGGGGAGAATAGAGGATTCGTTTTTTAGTTTCTGTATGCTTTTGCACATTTTTGCAAAGTCAGACCGTTCCCGATTAATTTCACGACAATACTTCTCTCGAGGCACCGACCGGTCTGGCGATTCGCAAGCGCAGCTCGACCAGGTTGCGCTGTGCTTGAATTAACGTCGCAGAAAGACCTTAGGATTCGAGGCTCCTGCGAGTAAACTTCGGACGAGTGTTGCGTCGACCGTCTGA